>ERZ840407.979-NODE-979-length-14883-cov-2.686809_pt1 | contig 14883 bp, 9 predicted proteins | sample MGYA00519877_ERZ840407 | MGnify/ENA primary metagenome ERZ840407 (study PRJEB31850, sample SAMEA3708875) | human gut metagenome | biome: human gut; feature: human-associated habitat; material: faeces | place: China | collected 2014 ...
CAGATCACTCAGATAGAGGAGTTTATTCAAAATATCCTGGTACTTGAGAAAAACAGAATTTATTTTGCAGTCAGCTCTCTGTATACGGATATGGAAAGCTGCGGAAACAAGGCATATGAAGAGGCCATGGCCGCGATGAAGTATTCTTTTTATGAAGAAGAAAGATATTTGCAGGCAGAGAAATATCTGTCTGATGAAAAGCAGGAGGATTCTGTAGGCAGTGAAGCAATTCTGAATTCTATAAAAGAAGGAAATCTGGAAAAAAGCGAAGCAATTTTTGAAAAAATAACAGAGGTTCTGTCAGAGCATAAAAGTGTTCAGCCGGATATTTTTAAAAGAAAAATCGTATTCTTTTTTTTCAGAATCTTACGTTATATGGAGCCCTATCTGAAAGCTGAACACTTGTCAGAATTAAATGCATTGGATAATCGTCTGATCGAAAGTCAGTGGTATTCTGAATTGAAAAAAAGGTCAGCGGAATTAATAAAAAATATAATCGCTTTCCGGGAAATAGCAGATTCACAGGAGACAGATCCTTTGGATGAAAGCAGGCGGTATATAGAGGAACATTACCAGGACGAGATCAGCCTGGAGCAGATTGCTGCATTGTATCATTTTAATGCTTCGTATTTCAGTACTTTATTTAAGCAGAGATTCGGAATTTCCTTTTCTGAATACCTGTCAGATATTCGTATGGAGAAAGCAGAGAATCTTTTGAAAACATCTTCTGATAAGGTAAGGAAGATTGCATTGGAAGTAGGGTATAAGGATCCCAATTATTTTAACAGGGCATTTAAGAAACGTCATAATATGACACCTGAAGAATTTCGCAAAAGAGTTGGGTGATGATGGAAAAATTAAAATATACAAAATTTAAAACTCTGCTGATTAGTTCATTTATTTGTATTTCCATTATTCCTGTTGTGCTTTTGGGTTTATTTATCTTCCATTTGTCAAAACAGGAACTGATCAGGCAGTCAGAAAAACAAATGTGGCAAAATGCTGAGAATGTCAGTGATATTCTGGATGAAAAGTTGGATTATATTGAGGAATTTTCATTAAAAATAAATGTAGATACGAGAATTTATAAAATATTTCAGAATCTGGATACGTCTGACAGTATGCAGCTTGAAAGTGCCAGTCAGGAAATTTCAAAAATTTTGTTGGACTATCTGCCGTGGAATAACACGGTTTATTCTACGCATATTGTGACTCCGTATTATCAGTTTGGCGAAAAGGAAAAGAACTATTATCCAAATCATAGCTTTATGGGTTCTAAAATACAGAAAGCAGCAGATGAGGCAAATGGAAAACTTGTGTGGATTCCGGCATATAATTATATGGACATGTTTTCAATTGAAGATATGCCGAGAGATTTTCTGGAATATGAGCATGTATTTACGGCTGTCAGAAAGCTGCAGTTAAGCAGGGTAGAATCAGGACATATTGAACATCTGGAAAATAAGACTGATCAAATGTATCTGGTGGTTAATTTTACAGAGGATAATCTGAATAATATGCTGAAAAAGTATACAAAGGCAAATTCTCAGATTCTTTATTATATCATGAGTGAAGATGGCAGTGTTGTTGGTCCTTACGGTGAGAATGAATCAAAGCTGTTTCGAAATGTAACTGCAGCTGATATGGGAATTACGGAGAATAAAGGAACTGTAAAATACTACGGTGCAAATAATCAGGAATATATCGTAACCTATTCCAAAAGTATGGTGACGGGATGGTATACACTTGCCATGATTCCAGTTAATGTTTTCAGCAAGAATATTGCTACAGATCTTACCAGGGCAATATTGATTCTGGTAACTATAGAAATTATTTTATCTGTTACTACGGCTGTTCTTATTTCCAGAAAGATTGGGAAAAAAGTTTATAAACCGCTGCACATGATAGAGAAAACAGGAGAGGGTAATTTTACTGCAAGAATTGTATATGACAACAGGGATGAGTTTGCGTTTTTTTATAAAAAACTGAATGAAATGAATCAGAACCTGCAGATGTTGGTTCATGAGAAATATGAGATGATGATCCAGAAACGAGACACGGAGATCATGTCGTTAAATATACAGATGAATCCCCATTTTCTCTATAATTCGCTGAATATCATTAACTGGGTATGCCTTAAAGGAGAACAGGAAAATGCCAGTAAGATGCTTCTGGATCTGTCGAGAATGCTTCAGTATACCAGCCAGAATGGTGATGTTCTGGTTCCGCTGTGGGAGGATCTGGACTGGCTTAAACGGTATATTGGAATTATGCAGAAAAGATATCAGGATCAATTTGAAGTGAGTATGGATATACCGGAGTATTTAAGAAGTCTGGAAGTTCCAAAGTTATTTCTGCAGCCGTTTGTAGAGAATGCCATTGTGCATGGATTTAAAAATTATCAGGATTCCGTGAAGATCTGGATTTCAGCAGAGGAAGAAGAAAATGATATTCTTTTTTATGTAGAGGATAATGGATGTGGAATCTGTGAGGAAGATTTGAAAGAAGTTCTGAATAAAGAGCGAAAGAGTATAGGCGTCAGAAATACAAATAAAAGGATTCATATGATTTATGGAGAGAAATATGGGGTTACCATAAGCTCACAGCTGGAAGAAGGCACAGTTGTAACCATAAGGCTTCCGTTAAAAATTAATTCGAAAAAACAGAGTTAGATTAAGGTTATATGGATATTCAATTTTATGAGAAGGCAATTGTGAAAGATTGCTGGAAATAAGGTTGAATATCCATTTTTGATTATAATCAAATAAATACCATGTATAACAGTATAAAACAGTTGACAACAGTTATGCACTGTTATATACTGTTTGTAGATGGAGGAGAAACATATGCATATAATAATCAATAATTCATCCATGGTACCTATTTATGAACAGATCATAGACCAAATTAAGTCTGCGATTATCAGAGGAGAGTTACAGCCGGACACTGTATTACCTTCAGTACGCAGTCTGTCAAAGGAACTGAAGATCAGTGCCCTGACTGTGAAGAAGGCCTACGACAATCTGGAAGAAGAGGGATTTACCGTCACTGTTCATGGAAAAGGAACCTACGTTGCAGCCACAAATAAAAACCTGATGAGGGAAGAACAGCTCAAAGAAGTAGAACATGATCTGGAGCAGGCAATTATGAAGGGCAGAAGAAGTGGACTGGACGATAAGGAAATCAGAAATCTTTTTGAAATGATCATGGAGGACTAAGATATGTTGAAAATTAGTCATTTGCAGAAAAATTACAGAGGTTTTTCGCTGGACTGTTCTATGGAAGTACAGCCTGGGATGATTACAGGACTTATTGGAAGAAATGGTTCCGGGAAATCCACCACATTTAAAGCTCTGCTTGGCCTGATTCATCCGGATGGCGGAGAGATAGAGGTCTTTGGGAAAAAGGCAGAAGAGCTTAAGCCGGAGGATAAGCAGAAACTGGGAGTTGTTTTTGCAGATTCAGGCTTCAGTATGTATCTGACAGCAGCGGGCGTGGCAAATATCATGAAAAGCATATATCCAGATTTTGACAGAGAGAAATTCCTGCAGCAGTGCAGAAGATTCAATCTGCCCACAGACAAGAAAATCAAAGAATTTTCCACTGGTATGAAAGCAAAGTTTAAAGTACTGGCAGCATTAAGCCATAAGGCAGAACTGCTGATTCTGGATGAGCCCACAGTTGGTCTGGATGTGATTGCCAGGGATGAGGTGCTGAACATGCTGAGAGAATATATGGAAGAAAATGAAAGCAGTTCTATTCTGATCAGTTCCCATATTTCATCAGATCTGGAGAGTCTTTGTGACGATTTTTATATGATCCATGCCGGAAAAATTATCCTTCATGAGGATACAGATGTACTGCTGTCAGATTATGCAGTTCTTAAAGTTTCAGAAGAAGAGTACGAAAAACTGGATCAGCAATACCTTATTAAGATCCGGAAAGAGGCTTATGGATACAGATGTCTGACAAACCAGAAACAATTTTATATGGAAAATTATCCGGATGTTGTAATTGAGAATGGAAAGATTGATGATCTGGTAGTGATGATGGAGGAACAGGTATGAAGGGATTATTTGTAAAGGATATAGAACTGATGAAACAGCAGAAACAGTTTTTTATCCTGGTTATTGTAATGGGAGTCATCCTGAATCTGGCAGGAAGCGGAAGTATCAGTTTTGCTACAGGATATTTTACGTTTGTCACAGCAATTTTTGCCATTACGACTATAAGTTATGATGAGTTTGATAATGGTCTTGCATTTCTTATGACCTTGCCGGTTACCAGAAAACAATATGTGGCAGAGAAATATCTGCTGGGAGCAGGGCTTACGGCTGCAGCGTGGGGAATTACAACGATAACGGGAGTGATCTGCAAAGGCGTGGCAGAGCTTCAGGGGGACCTGAGTGAGACTATCATCGACAGCCTGATATACATTCCACTGGCACTTCTTATGTTGACGGCATCACTCCCGCTTGTAATACATTTTGGAGCGGAAAAAGGACGTTATATTGCAATGGTCATGTGGGCTATTATAATTGCCGTAGTTTATAGTCTGATAAAAACAATTGGACTTTCAGCAGACGCAGTCGATGCATGGCTGAATGGACTGAACCGGGGAATGGTATTGGCCGGAGTTGTATTATTTACAGTAATTGTATATATGGGGTCTTTTTGGATTGGTGTCCGGCTTATGGAGAAGAAAGAATTCTGATGTGTCTCGAATATGGTTGTAATTATAAAAGCAGTGTGCTAAAATTGTATCAGCGTAATTGAATAAGCTGTTAAGTGAACATTATCATATGCAGATTTTGTGTATGGTAATGTGAGAGGGAATCAGGTGAAATGCCTGAACGGTTGCGGCCACTGTATACAGAAAAAAGCGGGATTGTAATATGTCATTGCATAAATATGTGAGAAGGCGGAATCCGGCTGCCAGAGAGTATCTGGAAATATTTCTGATACAACATTCATGAACTGCTGAAGCATGGATGTTGTATCAGTTTTTATTTTGTGGAAATTTTCTGTGATCTGTGAGTCAGGAAACCTGCCTGACAGCGTAAAGAAGGAGCTTCCGTAAAAAGTATCCGTTATTTTTATCACTTCTATTTTACTTTTTCTGAAGTTCCATCTTTTCGGTTACACGAACAAGTAAACGACATATACGAAAAGAGAGGAAGTCAAATGAAAAACAGGTATTTATCTACAAGAATTATGGCAATTATGATGGCAGCAGCTATGGTAGTTTCCGCAGCTCCGGCAGCTTTTGCAGCAGAGAGAGCAGACTCTGAGACAATCAAAGAGGACAATCAGCCGGCAGCAGATGCAGACGCACAGGATTCAGCAGATGCAGATAAAACAGCAGACGCAGAAGGTACAAAGACAGAATATCCTCTGACCATCACAACCTATGATTATGATGGAAATGAAATTGAAACAACCTATGAAAAGGCACCGGAGAAAGTTCTTGCTGTATATCAGGGAAGCATTGAAACTATGCTGAAACTTGGACTGGAAGACCGCCTTGTAGCTACAGCGGGTCTTGATAATGAAGTTCCGGATGATCTCAAAGAAGCATTCTCTAAAACAAATTATCTTGATGAATTTACCCCATCCCTTGAGACTGTAACGATGTTGGAGCCAGACATGATCTTATCCTGGAGTTCCCTGTTCTCTGATAAAAACCTCGGAAATGTAACAGACTGGATCGACAAAGGCTGCAACACTTATTACAACACAAACACACGCCCTGACGGAGACAGAACTCTGGAAAATGAATTTACAGACATCTTAAATCTTGGAAAGATTTTTGATGTACAGGACAAAGCACAGGCAATCGTAGATGATGCAAAGGCAGTGATCGATAAAACTCTTACAGCAACAGCAGATGTAGAAGAGAAACCAAGCGTAATGGTTCTGGAACCTCTTGGAGAAGATATCACAAACTATGGTGCAAAGAGCCTTGGTGGAGATATGGTAACACAATTGGGTGCGACTCTGGCAAACCCGGATGCTTCTACAGTTGGAAAAGAAGATATCATTGCAGCAAATCCTGATGTAATTTTCGTAGTATATATGCCATATGCAGGAGATGATCCAGAAACAGTTAAGAATGACCAGCTTGCAGTTATTCAGGATGACGAAGCACTTCAGAGTCTTGACGCTGTAAAGAACGGTCGTGTTTATCCGATCATGCTCAGCGAGATGTATGCAAGTGCAACACGTACACAGGATGGAATCGAAACATTTGCAAAAGGATTATATCCAGACGTTAATCTTGACTGATTGAGGAAAATACAGTGAAAGAACAGGTTTCACAGACAAAAAAAGGCAATGTGTTCAGAACATCCATGTATGTGGCAGTCCTCATTGGGCTTGCCGGATTTCTTATTTTCTCCATACTTGCGGCGATTACTTTTGGTAATGCTGATCTGTCGCTGAAGGATGTGTACAGTGTCATTGTTTATAAATTATTTCATATAAAAAGTCTGTCCGCCTATGCAGAAGGTGCAATTCACGATGTTGTATGGCTGATCCGACTGCCCAGAGTCCTGCTGGCTCTGGCAGTTGGAATGGCTCTTTCTGTATGTGGTGTAGTAATGCAGGCAATCGTGCAGAACCCGCTGGCAGATCCGTATGTACTTGGTATTTCATCCGGCGCGTCTCTTGGTGCAACGCTGGCGATCATGCTTGGAATCGGAAGCTTTCTTGGCGGGAACTCTGTCGGAGTTACTGCTTTTATTGGCGCGATGATCACCTCCTTTGCAGTTATTGCTATTGCAAATATGGGAGGAAAGGCAACATCAGCTAAGCTGATCCTTGCCGGAATGGCGGTCAGTGCGGTGTGCTCTGCTTTTTCAAATTTTGTTATTTACATTACGAATGACAAAAATGCAGCTACGGAAGTTATGAAATGGAGTATGGGAAGTCTTGCAGGGGCAAGCTGGGCCAGAGTAGGTGTGATGCTTCCGGTTACTCTGATATGTGTGGTCATCTTCTGGACGCAGTATCGAAACCTGAATCTGATGCTTTTGGGAGATGAAGTTTCTATCACACTTGGAACAGATTTACATAGATTGAGAACATTTTACCTGATCGTTGCTTCTGTAATGATTGGATTTGCAGTATATTGTGCTGGCGTGATTGGATTTGTAGGACTTGTGATTCCTCATGTAGTCAGGATTCTGTTTGGAACTGACCACAGAAGATTACTTCCACTGAGCGCACTTCTTGGCGCGTCTTTTCTGATCTGGTGTGATGTGGCATGTCGTGTGATCCTGAAGAATTCTGAGATGCCGATTGGTGTGCTGGTATCAATTATCGGTGCTCCATGCTTTATTTATCTGCTTGTGCGGAAATCCTATGGATTTGGAGGTAGTAAGTAATGAAGATCACTACAGAAGATATTCAGGTTGGATTTCACGCCAGACAGATACTGAAGGGAATTTCCATAGAGTCAAAGGATAAGGAACTGGTAGGAATCATCGGACCAAACGGAAGCGGAAAGTCGACGTTGTTAAAATGTATCTACCGTATTCTGAAGCCAGATGCAGGTGCTGTTTATCTGGATGGAGAGGAACTTCATTCTATGAGTGTCAAGAGTTCTGCAAGGAAAATGGCGGTTGTGGCACAGCATAATTACTACAATTTTGATTTCACAGTGCGAGAGGTTGTTCTTATGGGACGAGCACCTCATAAAAAAACTCTGGAACGGGATAATGCGAAAGATTATCAGATTGTGGATGAAGCATTGAAAACAGTGCAGATGGAGACGTTTGCAGACCGCACATTCTCGACTCTGTCAGGTGGAGAACAGCAGAGAGTAATTCTGGCAAGGGCACTGGCACAGCAGACACCTGCACTGATTCTTGACGAGCCGACGAACCATCTGGACATTACACATCAGATCATGCTGATGGAACTGGTAAAGAAGTTGAATGTGACAGTTATTTCCGCTATTCATGACCTGAATATTGCTGCGGCGTACTGCGATAAGATTTATGTGCTGAAAGATGGGGTACTGGAAAGCTATGGAACTCCACAGGAAGTACTCACTCCTGAACTGATCCGTAGAATTTATAAGGTAGAAGCGGAAGTTGTATATGATAGTCGCGGGAAAATGCATATTTTGTTTTTGTAATGTGGACAATGTCCATTAATCGAAAGAGTTTGTAGCAAATTTAATAAAAAGAATCTAAAATGCCTTGAAAAAGAGAGTAAGCAATGCTAAGATAAATCCAAAGCATATTTCTCTTATATTTCAAGGCATTTTTGCCGTCTGATCATTCTAATCACATTTCAGAAATCCATGCTTTTAAATCCAATTAATTATGAAAAGCAGGAGCTGAGAAGTGATAAGAATAGCACAATATGTTCTTTGACTCCTGCGGAAAACAGGAGGTATTGCCAATGGCAAAAAGAAAGAACAAAAAAATTATTGTGAAAAGAAACCGATTGAAAGGCAACACAGCAACTGCAAACCGTAAGTACAAAGATACAGTATTCCGTATGCTGTTTTCAGACAGAAAGAATCTGTTGTCACTGTATAACGCAATCAATGAAACTTCCTATACAGAGGCAGCTCAATTAGAGATTGTGACACTTGAAAATGCAATCTATATGGGAATGAAGAATGATCTGGCGTTTATTATAAATACGAATCTGTTTCTGTATGAACATCAGTCTACATATAACCCGAACATGCCTTTAAGAGATTTGTTCTACATTTCCAGTGAATATCAGAAACTGGTGGATTGGAAATCTCTGTATACATCAACAAGACTGAGAATACCCACACCGAATTTTATCGTATTTTATAATGGAACAGAGAAAAAAGAAGATAGGTGGGTAGATTATCTGTCAGAATCGTATGAGAATATGTCAGGAGAGCCAAATCTTGAACTGAAGGTTATTACATTAAATATAAATGTAGGGCATAATAAAAAACTGATGGAAGAATGCCAGACATTAAGGGAATATGCTCAGTATGTTGCGAAAGTACGCAGATATTCTGAAGAAATGGAACTGAATACGGCTGTAGAATGTGCGGTAAGTGAGAGTATTCAGGAGGGAATTTTAAAAGAATTTCTGCAAAAGAATCGTGCGGAGGTTATTGCTATGAGTATATTTGAATATAACGAAGAAGAAGAAAAAAGAAAACTTAGGAAAGCGGAGTATGAAGCAGGCGTGATGAGTGCTAAAAAAGAAATAGCAAATTCACTTGTTGAAATGGGATTGTCTATACAACAGATTGCACAGGGAATAAAGGTAGAGGAAAAAACTGTACGTCAATGGCTGGATGAAAAAGAAAAATGTAAATAAAAAATGGATAGGGTTCTACATGAAAGTGAAGAAACTGCCATAGAGTGGATGAAAGAAAAAATTTAATATAAGATAAAAATTGAGAAAGAGTCTGCATTTATGACTGTTGCAGACTCTTTTTGTATTTAAAAGCAGAACTACAATGGATTTCTCTTTATCATTGTGTTAAGATTATACTTTGTTAGAGTAATTTAATTTTAATATTATTTATGGAAGAAACATTGACTCATAAAGAAAAAGGAGTTTAGAAATACAATGGAGAAACTTGTCATTGGTATCCTTGCCCACGTAGATGCAGGTAAGACTACGTTGTCGGAGGGAATTTTATATTTAACGGGAAAAATCCGTAAGCTGGGGCGTGTGGATCATAAGGATGCTTATTTGGACACCTATAACCTGGAGAGGGAGCGTGGAATTACGATTTTTTCCAAGCAGGCGGAGTTTGAACTGGGGAACAGGGGGATAACTTTGTTGGATACGCCGGGGCATGTGGATTTTTCGGCAGAGATGGAGAGGACACTGCAGGTTCTGGATTATGCCATTCTTGTGATCAATGGTGCAGATGGCGTGCAGGGGCATACTATGACCTTATGGAGACTTCTGGCAAGATACCAGATTCCGACGTTTCTGTTTATCAATAAAATGGACCAGGATGGAACTGATAAAGAGAAACTTCTGGCAGAATTGAAGAAGCGATTAAGTGATAATTGCGTTGATTTCACCTGGGAAAAATCAGATCTGCAGTCTCAGTTTCTGGAAGATGTTTCTGTCTGCGATGAGGAACTGCTTGAAAAATACCTGGAAACAGAGAAAATATCAACATCAGATATCCAAAAAGTAATCAAAGAGCGAAAACTTTTCCCATGTTTCTTCGGCTCTGCGCTGAAAATGACAGGTGTAGAAGAATTTCTCCATGGGCTGGAAAAATACTGTGAGACACCGGTATATCTTTCAGAGTTTGGTGCAAAAGTATTCAAGATTGCCAGAGACGATCAGGGCAATCGTTTAAGCTATATGAAAATCACCGGAGGAACCCTGAAGGTAAAGGAACTTCTCACAGATACAGAGAAAGCGGATCAGATCCGCATCTATTCCGGTGCGAAATTTGAGCTTGCAAAGGAGGCTCCTGCAGGAACCATCTGTGCAGTAACCGGTCTTTCCCAGACACATCCGGGACAGGGCTTTGGAATTGAACGGGAATCCGAGATGCCGGTTCTGGAACCTGTATTAAATTACAGGATTCTGCTTCCCGAGGACTGTGATGTTCACCAGATGCTTAAGAAACTCAAAGAGCTGGAAGAGGAGGAACCGGAGCTTCACATTGTATGGAACGAACAGCTAGGAGAAATCCATGCCATGTTGATGGGTGAGGTTCAGATTGAGATATTAAAGCATCTGATCTGGGAGCGTTTCCACGTAGCAGTAGAGTTTGGCACAGGAAATATCGTATATAAAGAAACAATCGCAGAGCCGGTAGAAGGTGTAGGTCATTTTGAACCGCTGCGTCATTATGCAGAAGTACACCTGCTTCTGGAACCGGGAGAGCCGGGAAGCGGACTGCAGTTTTTTACTGCATGCAGTGAGGATGTGCTGGACCGTAACTGGCAGCGTCTGATTCTGACTCATCTGGAAGAAAGGGAGCACCCGGGAGTACTGACCGGTTCTCCGATTACGGATATGCAGATTACACTGATCACAGGGCGAGCTCATCTGAAACATACAGAGGGTGGCGATTTCCGGCAGGCGACGTACAGGGCTGTGCGGCAGGGATTAAAGAAAGCAAAGAGTGTCCTGCTTGAGCCATATTATGAGTTCAGACTTGAGATTCCGGGAGATATGATCGGGCGTGCTATGACTGACATTCAGAAAATGAATGGAACCTTCCAGCAGCCGGAAGCGGATGAGGATGATATGATGGTTCTGAAAGGCAGTGCACCTGTATCAATGATGCGAGATTATCAAACCCAGGTAACCTCCTATACAAAGGGACGCGGCAGATTATTTTGTTCATTAAAAGGCTATGCACCATGCCAGAATCAGGATGAGATTGTAGAGGAGATTGGATATGATTCCGAACGTGACCTGGATAATCCCACAGGTTCTGTATTCTGTGCTCATGGAGCAGGATTTGTGGTACCATGGCATGAAGTAGAGGATTATATGCACTTAGAGGGTGTCGACGAGTCTGAGCTGGGTGGTACCATACCGAAGGGTGAAGAAAGTATAGCAGGAAACAGGAATGGAAGGAATCAGGGAGATTCAGTTTATTGCCCGCCAAAGAATGCCGGCGTAGGAAGCTATGAGGATGAGGAAGAGCTGAAAGCCATTTTCGAGCGCACATTCGGACCGGTCAAGCGTTACAAAGAACCACAGTTTAAGAGAACATTTTCTGCAAAATCTGACAGCGGCAGCTATTACCGCAACAGTTCTTCTGCTAAGAAGAAAGAAAAAGAATATCTCCTTGTAGATGGCTATAACATCATCTATGCCTGGGAAGATTTAAAAGAGCTGGCAGATGCAAACCTCCATGCAGCACAGACAAAACTGATGGATATTCTGAGCAACTATCAGGGCTTTAAGAAATGTACGTTAATTCTTGTATTTGATGCTTACAAGATAGAGGGCCATGCAGAGGAAGTGATCACCTATCATAACATTCATGTAGTTTACACCAAAGAAGCTGAGACAGCGGATCAGTACATTGAGAAAACGGTACACAAGATTGGTCGCGAAAATCAGGTAACTGTAGCAACATCCGATGGACTGGAGCAGATCATTATTATGGGACAGGGTGCCCACCGTATGTCTGCCAGAGGTCTTCGGGATGAAATAAAAGCTACAGAAAATCAGATCCGCCAGCAATGGCATGAGAAACGTCAGAGCAGCAAGAATTATCTGATCGACAATATTTCTGATGAGATGGCACAGTATATGAAAGAGAAGAGACTGGAAAAGTAAGAAGGACTGGCTTTTAAGCCAGTCCCTTTTCTTCTAACCAGTCATAAAGTGTTTCCTTGTTCGCTTTACGCTGATGTGCCATATGATTAAACTGCAGGATTGTAAGCAGAGTAAATACTACGATCAATCCGATCAGTACATAAACTGACTGACGGATACTTCTGCCGCCTGCAATTGTACTTCTGAATGCATTTACTGTATAGGTAAATGGTACATAAGCGTGGATTTTAGATACAAATTCCGGAGAAATTTCTACCGGATAAGTACCTGCGGAGCCTGCAAGCTGGATCACCATGAATACCAGCATAAGGAAACTTCCAACCTTACCAAAGGTAATATTAAAGAAATACATAATAGATGTAAATGCCATTGCTGTCAGGCAGGCAAATAATACTGTCTTTGTCATCTCTATAGGTGTAAATCCATTGAATACATGAAGCAGAACGATCAGGAAAAGTCCCTGGAGGATTGCTACCGGATAAAGAATGGAAGCTTTGCTTGCCCACCATGCAAATCCTGATTTCAGTTTGCCTTTGTATGTAGTCAGAGGATACATCAGGCAGAAGGCCAGTGCACCGACCCAGAGACCGACAGACATCATGTATGGTGCCATTGCATGACCGTTGTTTTCTACGGTTGTGATCTGGGTTTCCTCATCTTCAATCGGTGTTGCGAACATGCTGACAGTTGTATCACTGGATTTCGTGCTCTTTACCTGATCTGCACCTTCACTGAGGCTGGATGACAGTGTAGAGGATCCATCCTTTAATTTTGTCATGCCATCTCCAAGTTCTTTGGAACCATCATAGAGCTGAGAGGAACCACTCTGAATCTGGGAAGCACCGTCTGCAAGTTTCCGGGCACCGCTGGTCAGTGAATCATTATTGGCAACCAGCTTCGCTGTTCCACTTGCCAGAGTTTTTGTGCCATTACTGAGGGTATCAGCGCCACTTGCCAGGGTTTTGGCACCATCGGCAAGCTGTCCGGTTCCACTTGTCAGTGCTTCATTGTTAGAAGCGAGAGTGGACACACCATCCGTGTACTCTTTGATTCCATCATTAAGTGTAGAGGCTCCTTCTGATAACTGAGAAGCACCTGAGGAAATCTGAGGTACAGCAGCAGTAAGTTTCTTACCTGCTGATTTCAGGCTTGCAGCACCGTCTGTAAGTGTTGTGTCATTGGAAGTCAGAGTTTTGAATCCGTCATTTAATGCTTTCACACCTGCGGCTGCCTGTGGGAAAGATGCTGTGCTGTTTTCCAGTGTAGTCAGTGCAGAAGAAACAGACTGAGTTCCTGCATTTACTGCCTGAGCACCTGCATAGAGCTGTTTTACGGCAGCAGTCACAGAGCTGAATGCATTACCGGAAACATCCGGGATCTGACCTGCACCTGCATTCATCTGATCTGCACCTGCAGACATATTCTGTGCGCCGTTACTTAAAGTGGAAGCACCGTCAGAAAGCTGACCTGCAACTGCATTCATCTGTTCAGCTGCGGAATTCAGTTCAGAAACCCTGGAAGAAAGTTCAGAGGACATACTGCTTACGGCGTTGCTGATCTCACTGGAATACTGTGCTGCGAAAGAACCATCCACACCTTCCAGATCTGTAACAGAAGAGTAAAGTGCATCAGAAAGTCCGGCAATAGAATCAGCGGAGATCATACCATTTTCATCTGCAGAAGCTGCGGCATTATCCAGAGCTGCTGCGACATTCTGCATTGCCTGCATGGCGGTCTGAGCAGAAGCAATCTCGCTGTTGGCTGTTTCGAGTGCGGAAGAAGTAGCCTGAGTATACTCACCAAGTGCAGAACCAATACTTTCTGCTGCGGAAGATGCCTGAGAAGCTGCATCCTGAAGTCCCGGTACAAGAGTATCGGAGATCTGGCTGCTTACCTGGCTGATCGCATCGGAGGCATTGGAGATTCCGGTTGCTGCGGAGGTCATCCCTTCACTGGCATTTTCCATTCCTGTTTTTGCCTGGCTCAGTCCGGTGGTAAGTTTGTCAACGGAAGCAGCGGATGCACTGTTCTGTAAAGCTGACAACTGTGTGTAGAGCTGTCCCAGACCATCCTCAAGCTGCTGGGTTCCGTCTTTTAATGCAGCGGAGGAATTACTTCCTTTGGAAACTGCTGCATTTAACTGGGAAATACCGCCGGATACCTGACCGAGATTTTCCAGTCCGCTTAACTGAGAAGCACCGGCTGCTAACTGCCCGGCACCTTTTACATAAGCGGTAGTTCCGTCTGCGAGAGAATTTGCACCGTTAATATACTGAGTAGCTCCATCTGCCAGTGTTGTCACACCTGCGCTCAGGGAATTAATTCCTGATTCCAGGGCACTTGCCCCTTTTTTCAATTTCTCAGAGTTTTCATTGAGCTTTGCAACACCGTCTGTGTAATTTTTAACACCGCTGTTGAGAGCATCGATTCCGGATGTAAGTTCTGGTACTTTTGCTGTCAGTGTGCTGACACCGTCATCAAGCTGTCTGGCACCTTCATTTACCTGGGAGACACCATCTGTGTACTCCTGAATACCTTTTGTAAGGGTTTCGGCGCCATCTGCGAAAGTCAGTGTGCTGGAAGAGAGTTTCTTCAGATTCTGGG
>ERZ840407.996-NODE-996-length-14619-cov-16.489495_pt1 | contig 14619 bp, 10 predicted proteins | sample MGYA00519877_ERZ840407 | MGnify/ENA primary metagenome ERZ840407 (study PRJEB31850, sample SAMEA3708875) | human gut metagenome | biome: human gut; feature: human-associated habitat; material: faeces | place: China | collected 2014 ...
GAAATGAAGGGCCGCATCATCGGCCGCGAGGGCCGCAACATCCGCACGCTCGAAACGCTGACCGGCGTTGACCTTATCATCGACGACACGCCGGAGGCGATCACTCTGTCGTCCTTCGACCCGGTACGCCGCGAAATCGCGCGTCTGGCGCTCGAAAAGTTGATCGTGGACGGCCGTATCCATCCGGCACGCATCGAGGAAATGGTCGAAAAATCCCGCCGCGAGGTCGAGCAGATCATCAAGAGCGAGGGCGAACGCGCCACCTTCGAAACCGGCATCCACGGCATCCACCCCGAACTTATCAAAATCCTCGGCCGTCTGCGCTACCGCACGAGCTACGGCCAGAACGTGCTTCAGCACTCCATCGAGGTCGCGCATATCGCCGGCATGATGGCGAGCGAGCTGGGTCTGGACCCGGTTCCGGCACGCCGCGCAGGCCTGCTGCATGACATCGGCAAGGCGATCGACCATGAGGTCGAGGGCAGCCATGTCCAGATCGGCGTAGATCTCGCCAAGAAGTACAAGGAGTCCCCGGCGATCATCCACGCCATCGAGGCGCACCACGGCGACGTCGAGGCCAAGACCGTTGTAGCCTGCCTGGTTCAGGCAGCCGACGCGATTTCCGCCGCCCGTCCGGGCGCACGCCGCGAGAACGTCGAGAATTACATCAAGCGTCTGGAAAAGCTGGAGAGCATCGCGAACGAAACGCCGGGCGTTTCGGGCTCCTTTGCCATTCAGGCCGGCCGCGAGATTCGCATCATCGTCAACCCGGACAAGGTATCCGACGACGCAATGGTTCTTCTGGCACGCGACATCGCAAAGAAGATCGAGAACGAGCTGGATTACCCCGGCCAGATCAAGGTCAGCGTGATCCGCGAAAGCCGCGCCACCGAGTACGCGAAATAACCAAAGCGAATAAAACAGATGCCGCACCTGGTATGGGTGCGGCATTTTGTATAAGCATTGATTTATCCCGTGGATGCTGCCATATGTTTAACCCCTACAAATGGGGTTCGGCTTGCTGCGGGAATGTAAATGCGTAATAGAGCAAAGCCGCGGCGGGATGAGGTCATTCATCTCCGGCCTAAGAGCCGGGGCGCTGCCCCGGTTGCAGGGTTGCGAGCCAGAAGGTCACATTTGAGTTTACGAAAATGTAATGGCGAGCAATGCAAAACCCAGTGGGTTTTGCAACTGCACGAGCGGGTTTGCTTTGCAAACTGACGGGCATTGCCCGTCAAGCGGGCCTCCGAAACGCGCCTGCGGGCGCAGCGTCCTACGAATGCTTAGGCAACACCGCACAATTCCCGCCTTGCGGCTTAAGCACCGCTCCGGCAGCTGCGGCACGGCATCTGCGTTGCCAAAATGCTCGATAAGACATCCAGTATTATCTGCGCTTTTGGCTTGGCATCTGCCGCACCTCGCTCGCCGTATCGGCACTTAGAATTATGCGGTATTGCCCTTATAATGTTTGTTGCACGTTATAAAATGTTTTGCAGGGAACGGTCTTGACCGTTCCGGGGCCTTGCGGCAAATGTGTTTTACGTTTTCCCTCGCAAATCTTGTTGGCTCTGCTCCCCCAATTTTCCCTCTTGCCAAGGGGCATAGAATACGATATAATAAAAAATAATTGTGCGGATTTATGCCCCTGTGGGATGGGCGGTGACGCACGGCAAATCAGGTGGCGCGGTATAGGCGCTGCCTATAGTTCGCCGCAACTGCGGTCACTGAAAAGGAGCGTCATCATGAAAGGTATCATCCTCGCCGGCGGTGCTGGTACCCGCCTGTACCCGCTGACCATGGTCACATCCAAGCAGCTTCTGCCTGTGTATGATAAGCCCATGATCTATTACCCGCTGTCTACCCTGATGCTGGCAGGCATCCAGGATATCCTGATCATTTCCACCCCAACCGATACGCCGCGCTTTGAAGCGCTGCTGGGGGATGGCAGCCAGTACGGCCTGCACCTGCAATATAAAGTGCAGCCCTCCCCGGACGGTCTGGCACAGGCCTTTATCCTGGGTGAAGAGTTTATTAACGGTGAGCCCTGCGCTATGGTGCTGGGCGATAATATTTTCTACGGCGCAGGCTTCTCCAAGCGGCTCAAGTCCGCTGCCGCCAACGCCGAAGCCGGCCGCAGCACTGTGTTCGGCTACTATGTCACCGATCCCGAACGCTTCGGTGTGGTGGCATTTGACGAAAACGGCCAGGCAACTTCCATTGAAGAAAAGCCCGCACAGCCCAAGAGCAACTATGCGGTTACCGGCCTGTATTTTTACAGCAAAGATGTGTGCGAAAAGGCAAAACAGGTAAAGCCCAGCGCCCGCGGCGAACTGGAAATTACCACCCTGAATGAGATGTACCTGCAGGAAGGCAAGCTGGATGTGCAGCTGCTGGGCCGCGGTTATGCCTGGCTGGATACCGGCACGATGGACAGCCTGGTGGAAGCCGCTGACTTTGTGCGCATGATTGAACAGCGCCAGGGCATCAAGATCTCCGCCCCGGAAGAGATCGCCTATAAATACGGCTGGATCAACCGCGGCAAACTGTTGGAAAGCGCCGAGCGCTATGGCAAAAGCCCCTATGGCCAGCATCTGCGCAATGTTGCCGATGACCGCCTGAAATATTGATGCGGTATAAAGAAAGAGGCACAAGATGAAAATTCTGATTACCGGCTGCCATGGACAGCTTGGAACCGAGCTGCAAAAACAGCTGGCCGATGAAGAATGCGCCCTTGGCCCGCTGCCGGAGCGCCTGCGCAAAGCAACGGTGATCGCCGTTGATGTGGATGAGCTGGATATTACCGACCGCGAAGCCACTGTGACCTATATCCGCCGCACCCAGCCGGATACCGTCATCAACTGCGCTGCTTTTACCAACGTGGATGGCTGCGAAACCAACCGCGATGCCGCTTACCGCGTCAACGCCCTTGGCCCGCGCAACCTGGCATTGGCATGCGAAAAGATCAATGCCCGCCTGATCCATATTTCTACTGACTATGTATTCTCCGGTACAGCCAACGGCGGTGTGGCGTTGGATGAAAGTGCCCTGCCAGCCCCCATTTCGGCCTACGGCCAGACCAAGCTGCTGGGCGAAACCTATGTGCAGCAGTTCTGCCGCCGCCACTTTATCGTGCGCACGGCTTGGCTGTACAGCTATTACGGCAAAAACTTTGTCAAAACTATGGTCAACCTGGCCAAAACGCATGACACCCTGAATGTTGTCAACGACCAGCTGGGCAACCCCACCAATGCGGTGGATCTGGCCTACCATATCTTAAAACTGGCAGTCAGCCATGATTACGGCATTTACCACTGCACCGGCAGCGGCATTTGCAGCTGGTATGATTTCGCATCCGAGATCATCCGCCTGTCCGGCCTGCCGTGCACCGTAAAGCCCGTTACCAGCGCACAGTACAAAGAGATGAACCCCAAATCCGCAGACCGCCCGGCATGGAGCGCACTGGAAAACCGCGCCCTGCGGTGCAGTGTCGGCGATGACATGCGCGACTGGAAAGATGCAATTCAGGACTTTTTCAATAATTGGGATGGTAAATAAATGAAAACTTATCTTGTTACCGGCTGTGCCGGTTTTATTGGCTCCAACTTTGTCCACTATATGCTGGAAAAATACCAGGATATCCGCCTGGTCAACTTGGATAAGCTGACCTATGCCGGCAATCTGGAAAATCTGGAAGATATCAAGGACGATGCCCGCCATATCTTTGTTAAGGGCGATATCTGCGATAAGGCTCTTGTCACTGACCTGATCGCCAAATATGACCCGGATTACGTCATCAACTTTGCTGCCGAAAGCCACGTTGACCGCAGCATCCGCAACCCGGAAATTTTTGTTGAGTCCAATGTTCTGGGCACCGTTAATCTGCTGCAGTGCTGCAAGGATGCCTGGTACGATGCCGACGCCAAGACCTGGAAGGAAGGCAAAAAGTACCTGCAGGTTTCCACCGATGAAGTATACGGTGCCCTGGGTGCCGAAGGCTACTTTATGGAAACGACCCCGCTGTGCCCGCACAGCCCGTACTCCGCTTCCAAAGCCAGCGCCGATATGTTCGTGAAAGCATTCCATGATACCTATGGCATGCCCATCAACATCACCCGCTGCTCCAACAACTATGGTCCGTATCAGTTCCCCGAAAAGCTGATTCCGCTGCTCATCAACAACGCCAAGCACCACAAGACCCTGCCGGTTTACGGCGATGGTATGCAGATCCGTGACTGGCTGTATGTCATGGACCACTGCAAAGCCATTGATATGGTTGCCAACGGCGGCAAGGACGGCGAAGTTTACAATGTCGGCGGCCATAACGAGCGCCCCAACATCTTCATCGTCAAGACTGTCATCGAGCAGCTGCATGACCGCCTGAAGGATGAGGGCATCAGCGAAGAGCTGATCAAGCACGTGGCGGACCGCCTGGGCCATGACCGCCGTTACGGCATTGACCCCACCAAGATCAAGAACGATCTGGGCTGGAACCCCGAAACCCCGTTCGAGAAGGGCATCGTGCTGACCATTGACTGGTACCTGGCCCACGAAGAGTGGATGGATCACGTGACCAGCGGCAACTACCAGAAGTATTACGAGCAGATGTACAAAAACAAGTAATGCTGCCGCACCTTTGTTAAATTCTGCAAAACACCCCGCCGCCGCTTTGCAAAGCGGCGGCGTTTGTGGTATACTAATTCTGCACTATAAACAAAAACTAGAACGGTATGATGCGCGTACATGCGTGTTTTTACGATTATCCATTATTCTGAATTTTTAATGATCTTGAGGTTTTTTTGAATGGCAATTTCCAGAGAAGAACAACTGCGCAATAACCGCCGCTTTTCACGCCAGATCGTGGGTGCAGTGGCAATCGTATTGATTATCATTGGTCTGTTTACCGTATTAAGCTGGGTGGTTGGCGTGCTGCGCAGCGCGTTGGATGATACCGAACGCCGCCAGAGCTATGCCGACCGTCTGTACGGTCTTGTCATGTTTGATACTATGCCGTTTGACGATGTGAGCAAGGTGGATCAGTCGGAGTTTCTACAGGCTGCCATCTGGGGCGCTGTGTACCAGATCCAAAAGCGGGATAACGGCCTGAGCGACTATGAGCGCGACAGCGAAACCGGCTCCATCATTCTGCCCAAACTGGAAGTTGACACCTACCTGACCAACCTGCTTGGCCCGGATTACAAGATCACCGATGGCTCTTTCCAGACCGAAGAGTTCAATTATACCTATGACGAGGAAAAGCAGGGCTATCTGGTTCCTGTTACCAGCATGGTGGCTATGTATACCCCGGAAGTGGAAAAGATTTCCACCCAGAGCGGCAAGACCTATGTGACGGTTGGCTATATCCCCACCATCAACAATAGCTCCAGCGGCGAGATCAACCTGACCGCCCCCACGGAGCCGACCAAGTATATGGACTATGTGTTCACCCGCGGTGAGGGCCGTAAGTGGTATCTGAGTGCATTGCAGGAAAGCGATATGCAGCCCGAAGTGTCTGCTTCGACCGCAGCCCCGACTACCGATTCCGGTGACCCGCAGGAGTTGGTGCAGAACAACCTGGATTCCACCGTGGCCGATACCGGCAATCCCACAGGTGATACCGCCGACGGCACCGCTGAACCGGACAGCACGGCGGACGACCAGACCGATGCCCAGAGCGAACCTGAAGCTGATACCGGGGATACCGGTGGGGATACGCAGGATAGTTCAGGTACGGAATAAGCTCCTGCTGACAAAACGATAATTTTGATGAAGCTGCACAGCCCAAACGCTGTGCAGCTTTTTGTATGGTAGGGCGGGGGCACCCGCCCCCCACTGAAGGCGGCCCGAGCGTACAATAAAAATGTGTGATATACCTTGCCCCACAGTAGGGGAGCAGCGTCCCCGACACCGCAGACAAACCTTGCGGCAAATCTCATTATGGCAGATGTGCCAAAGCTCCGGAATGGTCAAGGCAATACCGCATAATTCTAAGTGCCGATACGGCGAGCGAGGTGCGGCAGATGCCAAGCCAAAAGCGCAGATAATACTGGATGCTGCAAAGGTGAGCGCCGCCAGTGGCGGAAACAGCGAACCGAAGCAGGGGCAGCGGTCGCAGAGTGCGAGGGGCTTTTGCCCCCGAAGCACGATGCGGGTACCGCAACCCGACATTATCGAGCATTTTGGCAACGCAGATGCCGTGCCGCAGCTGCCGGAGCGGTGCTTAAGCCGCAAGGCGGGAATTGTGCGGTGTTGCCTCAAGACAGCTCCCTACAGAGCAAGGTATCATGTGTACCAAACAGAAAAACGACCGGTGGAACAGCCAGCCCTCTGGCCGCCGCAGAGAAACGCTGCCAATGCATAAAACATGCCGCCGCGCAGTTATACTACCCCTACACAACATCAGCTCAACAACAAAAATGATAAAACAGACTGCAGAAGACCGTGCTTTTTTGATTGACAAAACAAGCGCGGCGTGATAATATGATAGCTGTACATTGCCCTGTATTTTTAACGTTGAACAGATGTTAAATACTTGTGCAATGGCAACACGGAAAAGTAGGAGAACATAGCATGAGACGGACTTTGGCAGCGCCGGGCCTTGCAGCTGTGCTGGGTATGGCATTGCTGCTGACCGCCTGCGGTAAAACAAACGCACATAACAATACGGCAGGCGAAACGGTCAGCACGGCACTGTTTGACTTTTCCATTACGGATGTCAGCCTGGTGGAAAGCTACCCCGGTATTGATATCCCGGATGGCGAATGTCTGGTGCGCATGCGCCTGAACATCAAGAATACCAGCAGCCAGACCTACACGATGTTCCTGCAGGATTTTCAAATCCAGTGGGGCGAGGGCGACAGCGATTACGGCACCTGCCTGAACGCAGTGGATGATACCATGATGCCGTATGCTTATGAGCTGACCCCCGGCCAGGAGCGCAGCGACTGGCTGATGGCTGAAATCCCCGATGGCAGCACCAGCTGCACCATTGCGTATCAGGAATACAAGACCGATGGCAGCAAAGGCGATGCCTACTTTGTGGAGGCAGCTCTGTGAGCCAGCAGTCGCGCATTCTTGCAGGGGTGTTTTGCTCCGGTATGGCGGCAGCGTTGATTGCTATGGCGGCACTGCAACTGCCCAACTGGCTGCAGCAGCGCAAGATGGTGAGCGAGAGCCCGCCGGTGGTGCAGACTGCAGAACCAGAGCAGACGCCGGAGCCGCAGGTTACCGCGGCCCCCACCGTGCAGCCCGCCGTTACCCCGGAACCGCGGGATTTTACCGCACTGCTGGAGCGTAACCCCGAAGTGATCGGCTGGATCAAGATCGACGATACCGATGTTGACCTGCCGGTGATGCAAAGAGAAGGGGACAACAGCTACTACTTAAAGCACGACCTGGATGGCAACTGGGATGACCTGGGCCTGCCGTACCTGGATTATGAGTGCGATATCCAGCAAAGCCGCCATTTGATCCTGTACGGCCACAACATGGGCGTGGGGGATACGGTGCGGTTTTCCAGCCTGCAAAATTACCGCGAGCCGGAATATTATCAGGAACACCCGGTCATTGAGCTGGACAGCCTGAACGGTGGCCAGTACTACAAGATCGTGGCAGTTTATGCAATTACCACGCGCGAAAGCGATGGCGATGTGTTCCACTTTAACCAGTATGTGAACTTTGCTGATGATGCGGCAGAGCAGGAATACCTGGATGAAGTGGCCAAGCGCGCGTTTTATACCACGGGCGATTATGCCCGCGCAGACGAACGGCTTTTGACATTGTGTACCTGTACCTATGAAATGTCGGATGCCCGCCTGCTGATTATGGCACGCCCGCTGCGGGACGGGGAAACGCTGACGGCGGATGAAGTTACCGTCAATCCGGACCCGCTGCTGCCAGCCCGCTGGCCGGCCGGGGCGTAAAATCTTTATTTGAATTCTGGGCACAAAGGCAACAGCAATCCGTACCTTTGCGTTTGGGATATAATTTTGGAAAGGGAGTAAAAATTATGCAAAAGACGAGCAGGTTTTCGCGTCTGCTTACGCTGGTTACGGCTGTTGCCTTGGCAGTTTGTCTGCCTGTATCGGCGTATGCAGAAACCGAGACCACCGAGGAAGCTGCTGCACCCGCAGTAGTGGAGGAGGCTGCACAGGACAACACCGCTGACGAAGCTGCAAGCGAAGACAGTGCTTCCTGTGTGCGCGTGGTGGATGTTACCATTTTTATGGACACCACCAAGGGCCATTTCGAGAGCGATCCCGACAATGTTGCCCTGACTTATCTGAACCGTGCCGAGTTTGAGGAGACTCCGATCACTCTGCCCACCGTTATCGCAAACGAGGGCTGGGAGTTCAAAGGCTGGGACGTTTGGGGCAAAGAGCACTTTGTCCTGGGCGCCGATGCTACTGAACTGGGCACCAGCGGCCTTGGTGCATTCCCGGTTGGCAGCCTGGTAGGCGGTATCTACCTGTACCCCATCTTTATGGAAGCTCCGAAGCCGGTTGAGCCTACTCCGACCACTCCGGTCGAGCCTACCCCGACCACTCCGGTTGAGCCTACCCCGACCACTTCGGTTGAACCTACCCCGACCACTCCGGTTGAACCTACCCCGACCACTCCGGTCGAGCCTACCCCGACCACTCCGGTCGAGCCTACCCCGACCACTCCGGTCGAGCCTACTCCGACCACTCCGGTCGAGCCTACTCCGACCACTCCGGTCGTGACCCCGACCACCCCGGTTACCCCGGAGACCACTCCGACCAATACCCCGACTGAGAAAATCAATACCCCGGACAATACTCCGACCAACACCCCGGATGTTACCAAGTCCAACACCCCCGCTGATAACTCCAGCAAGATCATCCCGCAGACCGGCGTTTCCAGCAGCAACAGCAACTCTGTTGCAGGTCTGGCCATCGTTCTGGTTGCCGCACTGGGCGGCGCTGCCGCTTACCTGTTCATCAACCGCAAGAAGCTGAACTGATAAGTGTAAAGCGATAGAGCTTTGAATTATTTAAAAACAGCCTTCGGCAAACGCCGAAGGCTGTTTTTGTGGTCGTGCCCCGAATGGGAATTCTTTAGCTGGTGGGATAGGAAATAGACGAAGTGATTTGATTTTGAGATGTTGGATCTTTGCAAACTTTCGGAACGGTCAATACCGTTCCCCACAGAGCATTTGATGATGGGCGGAAAACCATAAAATGGCTGGTAGGGCCGAGGGGTCACCCAACCCCGCCGAAACCCACCCGGAGCGAACAATAAAAATGGGCGATGTGCCTTACCCAAAGTAGAGGGGCGATGCCCCACAACGGGCCGGATATCTCACCCCGAAATATCACAAACACCCGCGGGTGCATAAAAAACCTCTGTTACAGATACATAATGAAAATAAACGCCGGAGCGGTGCTTAAGCCGTCAGGCGGGAATTGTGCGGTGTTGCCTTAAATCATAATAAAGGGTAAAGGCCCTGAAGAATCTAAACCTTAATAAAAAAACCGGACACCAGTCAAGATACATGTTGTATCAAAAATGGTGTCCGGTTATGGTGCGCGGTACAGGACTCGAACCTGTGACCTCCTGCACGTCAAGCAGATGCTCTACCAGCTGAGCTAACCGCGCATGTCCTTGCGACTTGTATACTATACCAAATCCAAGCAGAAAAAGCAAGCCCTTTTTTCAAAAAAAATGAAAAAATTCAGAAAACACATGAAATAGAACGCACCACCGCAAAAGAAATTTGCAAATGCGGAAGGGCTTTTCCTTGCCGCATACACGGCTTTGTGGTATACTGATACAGTTAAATGGGGATAGTGCACCCTTTTGCCGGTGCGGCGTTTCCTGAATAGATTCAAACACAGGGAAAGGGGATACTATGCGGGTTTTGGGCATCGACCCCGGCTATGCGATTGTGGGCTGGGGCGTTGTGGAATATGCAGGCAACCGTTTTGCGCCCATCGCTTACGGCGCAGTGTGTACCGATAAGGACACGCCGTTTGAACAGCGCCTGATTGAAATTTATGACGGCATCAAGGATATCTGTACCCGCTATCAGCCGGAAGCACTCTCCATTGAAAAGCTGTACTACCAGCATAACCAGACGACCGTCATCGGCGTGGCGGAAGCCCGCGGGGTGATTTTGCTGGCTGCCGCGCAGTGCGGCGTACCAATTTATGAGTACACCCCCATGCAGGTCAAGCAGGCTGTGACCGGGTATGGCAAGGCGGTAAAAAAGCAGATCCAGGAAATGACCCGCATCATGCTGCACCTGCAAACCATCCCCAAGCCGGACGATACAGCGGACGCCCTGGCCATGGCCGTAGCGCACTGTCACTGCTCCCGCAGCCGCCTGATGGGCACCGCCCCAAGATAAGGGCCGCAGGGCAAATAACCCGGCGCACGGCAACATAGAATCATAATGGTGTAAGAGCACATTTTAGATATATCTTGGATAAGAAATAGGAACGAACGATGATTTATTCGCTGACCGGAAAAATCTTAAAGAAAACACTGGATACCGTGGTCATCAGCTGCGCTGGTGTGGGCTATGCGGTGCAGGTGCCCTTGACCACAGCCGAAAGCCTGCCTGCCCCCGGGCGGGAAGGCACGGTGTATACTGTGATGAACGTGACCGAAAACGATGTTTCGCTGTACGGCTTTGCCACCGAGGAGCAGCGCAGCTGCTTCAAGATGCTGACCAGCGTGAGCGGCGTTGGCCCCAAGGCCGGGCTGGCCATTTTGTCCATCATGACGCCGGAGCGTGTGGCACTGGCGGCGTCCAGCGGGGACCACAAGGCGTTTACCAAGGCGAACGGCGTTGGCCCCAAGCTGGCCCAGCGTATTGCTCTGGAACTGAAAGACAAAGTAGGCAAGGGCCTGGCGGACGGCACTGGCTTTGGCGGCGGGGCCGCCGCAGCAGCGCCTGCTCCGTCCAGCGCACCCGCCCAGGCTGTGGCCGCGCTGGTGGCGCTGGGGTACAACACCTCGGATGCTGCTGCGGCTGTGGCCCGCATTGACGAAACCCTGCCGGTGCAGGATATTATCAAAATTGCACTGCGCGGGCTTTCGCGTGCGTAAAGGAGTGACCTGAATGAGCCAAAATACGGAATATACGGTGGATCCCAGCCGCCTGGTCAGCCCGGACGCCGCCCCGGCCGATGCCGCCGAGGAAGTCAGCCTGCGCCCCAAAACGCTAGATGATTATATCGGTCAGGAAAAGGCCAAAAACAATCTGCGCATTTACCTGCGCGCCGCCCAGCAGCGCGGGGAACCGATGGACCATATTCTGCTGTACGGCCCGCCGGGCCTTGGCAAAACAACGTTGGCCGGCATTGTGGCACAGGAGATGGGCGTGCAGATCCGCATTACCTCCGGCCCGGCTATCGAAAAGCCCGGCGATCTTGCCGCCCTGCTGACCAATTTGCAGGAGGGTGATATCCTGTTCATTGATGAGATCCATCGCCTTTCCCGCCAGGTGGAAGAAGTGCTGTACCCCGCACTGGAGGATTACGCGCTGGATATCATGATCGGCAAGGGCCCCAGCGCCCAGAGCATCCGCATCAACCTGCCGCGGTTCACCCTGGTGGGCGCAACCACCCGCGCGGGCCAGCTGACCGGGCCCCTGCGTGACCGCTTTGGCATTCTGCTTAAGCTGGAACCCTACAGCCCGGATGAACTGGCTACCATCATCATGCGCAGCGCGGGCATTTTGAATATCCCCATCGACCGCCCCGGTGCGCTGGAGCTGGCCAAATGCGCCCGCGGCACCCCGCGTATTGCAAACCGCCTGCTCAAGCGCGTGCGTGACTTTGCCACCGTGGAGGGCGATGGGGCAATCGACGGCCCCACTGCTGTGGCAGCCCGCCGCCAGATGGATATTGACGAGCTGGGCCTGGATGAACTGGACCGCAGCGTGCTGCGTGCCATCATTGAGCTGTACGGCGGCGGTCCGGTGGGCCTGGATACCCTGGCGGCCAACCTTGGTGAGGAAAGTGTAACACTGGAAGATGTGTGCGAACCCTACCTGATGCAGATGGGTATGCTGACCCGCACCCCCCGCGGCCGCTGCGTGACCCGCCTGGCCTATGAGCATTTGAACATGCCCGTCCCCAAACACCTGCGCGCCGAAGACGCCGACGAGGTGGATGGGCAGCAGAGAATGTATTAAACAGGTAGGAGTTAGGAGCTTTTTGGCAGGGCAGGGCCGCAGGCCTTATTTTGAGCGGTGCGCAGCACCGCGGTCCACCAAAATGATTCTTTATTATTTATTCTTTATTCAGTATAGTTCAATGTGTTGACTTTGATAGATGGAAAGGACTTGACGATATGGGTAAATTGTTTGGTACCGATGGTGTCCGCGGTGTGGCGGGCAAAGACCTGACTTGTGAATTGGCCCTGCAGATCGGCCGCGCAACTGCCGCAGAGCTGACCAGTCTGGACGGCCACCGTCCCCGTATTCTGATTGGCAAAGATACCCGTGTTTCCGGCGATATGCTGGAATGCACCCTGGCTGCCGGTTTGTGCAGCGTTGGCGCAGACGTTGACCTGCTGGGTGTGATCCCCACCCCCGGCGTGGCCTATCTGGTGCGCAAATACGGCGCAGACGCCGGTATTGTGATCTCCGCGTCCCACAACCCGATGGAGTTCAACGGCATCAAGATTTTCAAGGGCGATGGCTACAAGCTGCCCGATGAAGTAGAAAACCGCATTGAGGCTCATATCTTCAAAAACTGCGAGGATATCAAGATCTGTGATGGTGCCGAGATCGGCCGCGTTCACCGCCTGGATACCGCTGTGGATGACTATGTGGATGCTCTGGAGCAGCACATTGATGCAGATCTTTCCGGCCTGAATGTGCTGTTTGACTGCGCCAATGGTGCTTCTGCCAAGGTGGCGCAGAAACTGTTCCCCCGCCTGGGCTGCCAGTGCAGCTTTACCGGCACGCTGGATGACGGCGTTTCCGTCAACGATGGCTGCGGCTCCACCCACCTGGACCGGCTGGAAAAGAAGGTCGTGGAAGGCGGCTTTGACTGCGGCATTGCCTTTGACGGCGATGCAGACCGCTGCCTGGCCTGCGATGAAAAGGGCGCAGAGATCGACGGCGACAAGATCATTGCGCTGGTTGCCAAGGATATGAAAGACCGCGGCCGCCTGGACGGAAATACCGCCGTGGTGACGGTTATGTCCAACCTGGGCTTTATGAAGTATATGCAGTCCATTGGCATTGACACCGCCCGCACCGCTGTAGGCGACCGCTACGTGCTGGAAGAGATGCGCGCCCGCGGTTATGCCATCGGCGGCGAGCAGAGCGGCCATGTTATTTTCCTGCACCACTCCACCACCGGCGACGGCGAGTTGACCGCAGGCAAGCTGCTGAAGCTGCTGGCCCGCAAGCACCGCGAAGAGGGTACCAAGATGAGCGAGCTGAACGCCGTTTACACCAAGTTCCCGCAGGTGCTCATCAACCTGACTGCCGACAAGGAGCAGAAGCAGGCTTATAAAGAAGATGAATACATTGCCGGCTTTATTGAGAGCCAGCAGCAGAACCTGATGGGCATGGGCCGCGTGCTGGTGCGTGTTTCCGGCACCGAGCCCAAGATCCGCGTGATGGTGGAAGGCGAGGATATGGAAGCCATCCAGTCCAGCGCAGAGCGCATTGCCGATATGATCCGCCAGCGTATTCCGGGGGTGTGCTGATGCGCCCCGCCGATACCTGGGTCGATTACGAGCTGATCGACGCAACGAATCATAACCGCCTGGAACGCTGGGGCAAAACGCTGCTCATCCGCCCCGACCCGCAGATCATCTGGAAAAACGAGGAAGTCAGCCCCCTGTGGGCCAGGGCAGACGCCATCTATTACCGTTCCGCCAAGGGCGGCGGCCAGTGGGACTACCACAAAAAGCTGCCCCAGAAGTGGAACATCAAATGGCAGGACCTGACGCTGATCGTCAGCCCCACCGGCTTTAAGCATACCGGCGTCTTCCCGGAGCAGGCTGTGAACTGGGCCTGGTACCAGGAAAAGATCAAGGCTGCCGACCGTCCCGTCAAGGTGCTCAACCTGTTCGGCTACACCGGCGGCGCAACACTGGCCTGCCTGGCCGCCGGTGCCAGCGTGACCCATGTGGATGCTTCCAAAGGCATGGTAGCCTGGGCACGGGAAAACGCCCAGGCCAGCAGCCTGGCCGACCGCCCCTGCCGCTGGATCGTGGATGACTGTGCCAAGTTTGTGCAGCGCGAGATCCGCCGCGGCAGCCGCTATGACGCCGTTATCATGGACCCGCCCAGCTATGGCCGCGGCCCCAACGGTGAGATCTGGAAGCTGGAAGATAACGTCTATGACCTCATCACCCTGACAGAACAGGTGCTCAGCGATAAGCCGCTGTTCTTTGCCATCAACTCCTACACCGAGGGCCTGAGCCCGGCGGTTATGGAGTATGTGCTCAAAACCACCCTCTGCCCCAAGGTGGGCGGCCACACCAGCTGCGATGAGATCGGCCTGCCCGTAACCGCCACCGGCGGCGTAGTGCCCTGCGGCGCTACCGCAGTGTGGGAAGAATGAGAGTTAGGAGTTAGGAAGTAGGAGTTAGGAGTTAATTAGGAATTAGGAATGAGCAATTAAAATTGCA
>ERZ840407.1004-NODE-1004-length-14506-cov-3.543423_pt1 | contig 14506 bp, 9 predicted proteins | sample MGYA00519877_ERZ840407 | MGnify/ENA primary metagenome ERZ840407 (study PRJEB31850, sample SAMEA3708875) | human gut metagenome | biome: human gut; feature: human-associated habitat; material: faeces | place: China | collected 2014 ...
AAAACTTCCTTTCAATCTGGTAGCACTTTCATGGCTGAGTTCTGACCATCAAATCTTACGAAATGGAGCAATTTAGATAGCTCAGACCTTGTACTTAAAGAAGTATTTTGTAAAACTTTTTTAAATTGATATTATTAGTGTAGCTTGAATCCGCAGCAAGTACCTTAATCCTAACTTTGATCAGTTGTTGTAAATGAATACAGTCTTTCAAATGTATTACTTCGTTAAAAGCCGTAAAGGAGATATGTTCTATAAAGGAGATTTCATCTATCTGTATACTGTTGACTTTGCCTCCGAATTAAACGGATTTGTTTTTTCTTGCCTTAATAATAGTCTGGAGGGACTAAATATTAAGGAAATTTGCTAATTACTGACGAATCACATTAACGATTTAGGATTGGTTAGTGAATGAAGAGGGGCAATCTGAACACCACTAAATAACTGGTAACGAATATTACTAGTTAAATATTTAATCAGTTATGAATATGAAAAGTTGATATAGGACTTCAAGACTACCAAGGCCATTTTATTTTCAGGAGAAAAAAATAACTTTTACCCCCCCCCAAAAAAAAAGGAGAGGATGTCAAGCATCTGTTGGGTTATTCCCAAGAAAGTGAACAGAGTATGGAAGCTGCTGATTTATTCGTTACAACTTTGACGATAATTTTTAAGCATATCGAGCGGTGTAAAATCTACCTAAACAAAACACGATTTCTTTTATATCTTTATCGTGTATTTTTATTTTAGTTTTTCATCGGTTGGATTTAACCGATTGAAGAATAAACTTTTAGCAGAGTATTTGAGAAATAGAGGTAACGAATTAGCAACCGTGCAAATTTCAGCGATTTGCGGTGCTATGTTGTCAAATAACTCTTTGTAAATACAAATAAAATATTTAGTACAATTTTGAAGACATCATTAATAACCTTATTTATATCCATACACCTTTGGTTTGTTTCCCTATATTTATTGATAATCTTTTATTCACATATTTGGTAAATATTTCAATCTACGTAGATTTTATAACTAATAGAGTATAAACAATACAAGCTATTCCAACAAATAAAGCTACGGCAGAGCATTTGGTAAATATTGTATCTTTATTTTTAATACCATACATAAGCCCAATAATAGCACATAAAGGAATACCGACAGGAATAATCGTCAGAAACCAAATGAGTATTTTATGATACCCATTGCTGTTAATACTTTGTTTTTCAAATTACTCATAGCTACCATTCTCATTGCTTGTTACTCTTCGCATCTCTTTCTTTATTCATCAACCGCCAAATAGCTTTCTGATATTTCAACTTGGCGAACATCTCGTCATCTTGGTTATCTATCTTTAAGGTCATTACCCGAATACTTGGGGCAGTGGGATATCGGCTTCTCACTATATCATCCACTAGAAACCCGCATAGTCCGGTAGCCGGTTCTGTAAACAAGAAACCTTGAAACATGAGATTAATATAGTCTGCATTTTCGCAAAGATACGCCTTGTACCTCTTATATGTATCCAACTTCATATAATCTTCTGCACGGCTGCTGAAATTTGGCTTGGCAATTTCTTCGCATAAGGCAGATTCTAATTTGCTGTAGGTGGCAGTATCTAAATCTCCCCACCAATAATGATCTTCGGGATTGACCGACATATCCACCCATTCAGAAGCCTCCCAGTAGTCTATCGCAAACACAATTGAATCGGCTTTCTCTTTGGATGAGTAATAGATGGAATCTTTCTCCCAACCTTTGAATATACTTTCAATAGAATCTATTTTCTCTTTCCTAATTTTATTATATATGTTTTTTAAATCGTAGCCATGAGGTAACGATATTTGAAAAACACCGTTTTCAATTCTTGCATTCACCTTTGGATTTGTGATTACCGTATCGTCAAGTACAAAAGCTATATGTTTGCCAATTGCCTTTTCTGTTTCTTTTGCCCATTTTTTTAGTTTATGCTTGCTTATTTGCCCCACAATTACGCATGTCCCATTTTCATCAGAATCCATTCGTAACGAAACAAAATCTTTTACTGTTACAATAGACTCTTTAGCAATACTGTCTTTTTGCTGTGATAGGATGTGATACCATCCATTCTCATAGTGGGTTTTATGTATTTGATTACAGGAAGCGAAATAAGCAATTAAAATAAGTATTCCGAATAAATTCTTTTTTTGCATGTTCTTATATAATAAAAAAATAAACTGTTATCTGTTCCTGAATTGTATCCGTCAGATATATTTAAAGCATTATGTTTCAAATTAGCTACTTCTCCAAATATATAAGCAAAAGTAGATTGTTTGCCTTTTTAAGAAGACTGTTCAAATCTGTTTTGATATTGTTTTTCTTGATCACAACTTATAAGATGGATTGTGTATAGTTATTTCATCTCGCCAAGCATATTCCTTGTTTTATCCATATAATTACTGAAATGCGCCTTTACCTGTCAAAAATATATTACCGTAAATAATGTACCGTTTTATCCCAAAAGATTTAAAAACAGTTCTTTATTTACTATTTTTGCAGATTTGATACGTGATTTGAGCCGTGATTTTCGAGCATATACGTTAGCCACCGTATCCTTCATGAATAAGCTAATTACTTGTGGTGAGAATCCTACAAAAATATAGCATAACAGCCTGGTGTCAGAAGTTTTCATGGTCGGAAAATCTTCCTTGAGCTTGTACATGGCATTGTCATGACAAGTGTTTACGATTTTTTCCAATTCTTGCAGTATTTCATTGCTTTCTGCAAAATCTGTAATTATCTGCTTTACTTCATTAAATATGACTGACTGTTGCGATGTTGTATTTTCACGTTCATAGTAGGTCTTTCCAAGTTTATCGACAATGTCAAAGCGTGAAGCAGCCAATCCTCTTAAATAACTTTCCGTAGTCTGCTGTTTTTTCACGCGTTCAGTAAGAGCCTTGTACTCGGAATTGGCTTTCTCTGTCAATAACAAATAATGGTTGGTACGATCACGTTGCATGCGTAAACGTTGGCGGACGATATACCAGGCAATTCCAATAATAAAAAAGGTAGCGGCTGCTATAGCTATTTCCCAGACAGTCCGGTTTTTCATTCTGTATTGGGCGAATTTTGTTCGCTCTTTAAAATAGTCCCGCTCGACCATACCGGCGGAGAATTGCATGTTTGAGCGCATTATTGAATCGTTCAAGTAGATATAGCGATGTACATTGTCCGTTGCTTTTTCAAAATTTTTAGCCTGCACTTCGATATGGTATGCAGTGTATTGTAGTTCTGCCATGTCGCAAATATCAGTAGTGTGCGCCTTTGCAAGCTCCAGATAATACCGTGCACTGTCTATATGATTCTTCAAAAGACTTACATCTGTCAATGTGTGATATCCATATACCGTATCCTGTCGGGCGGAAAGTTCGATTCGCTGTAACAGGTCATTGGATATATGCCGTTTGGATATCACATATAGTGATGCAAGATTAGTAAGGCTGACTTCTATCAGATTACTGTTATTATGTTCATCGGCCAAGTCAAGAGCCGCCGAATACAGCCTTATTGCTTTTTCTATATCTTTTGAGTGAAAAGTAGCGGCTGCCATGTCAAGGGTTGCCTTTGTCTCCTCCTGGATATCACCCGATTGGCGGAAATTATTTCTGGCTTCGTGGAAATAATGATATGCCCGGCTGTAGTTCATTTGTTTATAATATACTTCACCGATCTGTCTGTATAAAAGCCCTTTGTAATAAGATTCATCGGTATCTGTCAGTTTCTCTTCTATTTTGAGAAAAAGACGTAATGCTCCAGGTTTATCACCTGTGCGTAATTTAATTCTTCCCCAATAATATAGAGTTTTACACTGGTGACGTAAATCTTTGGGGTAATGTTTATAATATTGCCAAGCCTGGCGGATCAATGAATCGTCAGTAACTTTCATTTGTTTTTTTTCCAAAGCTTCGGAATAGAGCAATGCATATCTGGCCTGTTCAGCCCGGTTGCCTTCTGGTTTGAGTTTTTGTAGTATTGCTAATGCACTATCCGGGTTGTTCTGCATTAGCTTTTCAGCCTCACTAAGGCGAGGGGTCTGTTCCCTGTTATAACAACCTGTAAAATAGAGAATAGCTGATAGTCCAATTATAATTTTATATTTCATATTGCGAATATTAGGAGTAACAAACACATTTCGATGCGGAAAGCTTTTATTAGAAGAAATATAATTATTATTACATTCTTTGTATCTCAACAGAAACCATAAATACTTTTTTTGCATGATTCCCTGCATGATAGTTCTCAATTCCTATATATACCATTTCCAAAAACAGACAATAACCAAAAAGTTATAAAATATGCAGGCTTGGGAGTTTAGTATTCTTCATCTTATTATCAACTTTAATTATGCGCTGCTTTATACCATAATGTATTTTCTTTCAGCACAGTCATAGGATTGTCACTCGGATCGGATGTTGTTATACCGGAAAATGTATTGATAGGAATAATACCTTTGGCCATAGTGTAGAAATTTTTTGTATGGGTTTTATATGGAACAAGATGATTTAGCTGCTCTCTAAATTGGTTTAATAATATAGGATCGTTACAGAGTGAGGTTATATAATCTGCAAAATCATAAAATATTACAGGAGTATAACCATCTAAACGTTGGATTGTTCCCCTCAGGGATTTGTCAAAAGAATATTTACTATTGATACTTTTTATGATGGCTGCCATATTCTCCAGTTCTGAACAGTCCGTTACTGCTAATGTCCCACAAGGCATTATTTCATAGGTTGAATAAAAATTGTAAAATTCTTCACATCCCGATTGATAATCGGGATTCCCCAGTAAATATTCCCCAATAGCGGCATAAGGCATTCCGTATGCCATCATCTCACTGGTAGAACCAATCAAATATTTTGTAACATCCTTTAATTCATAGGCAACCTCTATAGATGACATATAACAGTCATCAAATAGAATATATTCCATTTTCATGCCTGCATTAGCAATACCGGAGGCTAGAGATTTTATATCTGTTTGGTATTCGGCGGTCAGTCCTCCAAAATAACGTGTCAATGGAACACCCTGATATTCCCAATGCATTTTCATGTGAGGTGCGGAACGCACTTTCATCTCATAAACAGGAAGCCATCCCATACCGTGACATCCTATAATCATGGTATAAACAGAAGCCGGAGCAAATGCCTTTACATCATTTAAAATTGCTGTTATCCCATCGATTGTCGTAAAAGGCGGAGACTTATATTTTTTAAGTATTTCACGTTTACATCTCCCGTGAGAAGACACAATTTCAAACATCATGGCCTCCGTACTACCGGTAGAAATAAAAACAATTACTTTCTCATTGTTCAGCCCTATTTTCGTTATACATTTTTCCAGGTCAGATATGTTATTATAAAAATAGTTCGTCAAATTTGAGGACCATGGCAAATACATGAATAATGTTTTCCGGTTGGCTTCTATCTTTTGATTTTCCTCCTTCTCGCATGAAGAAAAAAGTAAAATTCCTCCCAATAAAAAGATAATGCTAACCTTTACGTAGATTTTTTTCGTTGTTTTCATCCTGCAAATTGTCCAATAACTCATTATTACTTTTTTATTATAGCCTTCCATTGTAAAATCTCTATTTTATCTTAAATGTGAATTGTAAATAACCATTTCCTGATATTCATAGAATCAAATCCTCTTATAATCTTACAATATTATGACTCATTATCTCACAATATATTGAATATTCTAATAAACAGCATGAATTTAATCGTTTATAACACGAGATGATTTTCTTTTCAATGCCCTATGGCAGTTCTCATTGGAGACACTGCCGAATGGCACTTGTTTCCGTTTCATTCTTGCAAAAAAAGATGAAACGGTTTAACAGGAACAACTGCCTGTTGAAACAATACCGGCACCAATGTCACAACAGGCAGTTTTATGGTTACTTATGGCAGTCCAAACCGATTTTCAAAGCCAAATCGCTCCGGCTTCCACATCCCCTGACTTATAAGTGTAAATTATAAACTCTTCAAGCGCTTCTTTCCATGTAAGATTGAAGGTTCCCATAATTGAATGTATGGCACGATTACTTTTTTCATCAAGCCCGTCTTCTTCCACCCCTTCGGGGTTCGTGTCTTCGTCTACCCCCACAGTCTCTTCACGGCTCCAGAACACCACTACCGGAATGTTTAGGTTGATATCCCATGTACCACGCTGGATCAATATTCCGGAAGGTTTATAGAACGGATCAAAAGTACCTGTTTCCGGATTGCCCTTGGATTTGTAGCCGTGATAAAGACGAATTTTCAGGTCGAATTCCTTACGGTCTTTCAAAAAACGGATAACTCCTTTCAAACCTATCGGGTTACTGTCTCCTGTTATTTCAGCTTCCTTGCTATGTTTGGTCTTGTCCCAGGGGGTAGTGTCCACATAAAGATAATCCACCAATTTCTGCGGTTCATTGTCATCGGCTTCCGGCTGACCGTCAAATGTGGGTTTTACATTTTCAGGCGTGAAGAAATGTTGATGAATATTATCCTGCCCGTTTTCTATAAACTGGCTGTTCATCAAATCTCCTTTGGCGTTATAGTAATAGATGAACATCAAATAAACGGGAGCCGGGGTGTATTTCCCATAAGTATAGTAGTCTCCATTTTTCTGCACGTAGAACTTGCTTTGACTGCCTTCGGCAAGCCTCCAACCCTTGCCGGCTTTCAGCTCATAAGTTATTTCCTGAATACGTTTCATGTGCTTGGCCGGAGATTCCGGATTCTGGTGAGGTCCACCGACTTTCTGTATTTCATTCCAGTCTGCATGCAGGTGACATTCCACAAGACGGATAGTCATTTTGGAAGGATCTTCATGCAATTTATTATCTGTCTCATTTTCAGGAATTACAGGATCTTTACTGCATGAATTGAACAACAACGAAAGAGCTGTTCCTATCAGGAACATCAATGCGATTTTACATACATTTGTTTTCATTTTTTATTTATTTGGTTAATAATAATTGTTATAAATCAAAAACTCCAGTTCACTACACAACGTACATCAGATCCCATGTCATGTGCATAGTAGCGTGAACGGTTAGTGTATTCTTTATATTCTTTGTTCAAGATATTGTCTGCCGCTATCATGAATTGTAGTTTGTATCCGTATTTTACAGGACACTCAAAGCTAGCAGCGAACCCCAAGAGGTGGTATGCCGGAGGGGTATAGGGAATAAGATCCGTATTCGAGTCAAACCGGGTCTGTTTTGCCACGAATCGATGTCTGATACTCAAACGTAATTTGGAATGCGATTTGGTTTCGTGAAGCCATGAGAGGTCATGGCTGAAACGGGAAGAGGGGATATAAGGAAGGTAATTTCCTGTCGTCTGTTCATTTGCCCGTATAAAAGAAGCAATCAGGTGATAATCCCATGAATTTATGGGCATGAAGTGAAAGTCAAAATCCATTCCGCGAAAGAAAGCCGGGGTCTGTTTGTATTGGAATACAGGGTATACCCCCGAAATAACAGTGATGGTTTCTTTCTTCGGTTCATCATAGATATAGCCGCTTATCCATTGCAGGTAACCGTCCATTCGGGCACTGAATACCTTATTGCTGTAACTGATGGAAGATATCCATTTATAGCTCCTTTCGGAGTGCATGGTAGAATCTCCTTTGACAAACATTCCGGATCCGAGTTCATTTCCGTTGCTATATAATTCATACACGTGAGGAGCTCTCCAGGCCAGCCCGAAATTAGTGGTGAGCTTCCATTGGTCAGAGAAATGATGATGACCTCCCAGACTGTATGATACGTTATTGAACTTTCTTGTTCCTCCATAGAGACTTCCTGTCCAGTCATAACCACTGGCACGGGTTTCCTGTCCGTCAAAACGAATACCTGCTTCAATTCCTCCTTTACTGTAATTATACTTCCCGATACCATATATTCCCATCTGTGTCTCCGTATAGTTGGGAATAACGGGAACAATACCTGTTCCTGCCTGACTGTGATTATCAATGAACATAATTTGTCCCCCAACCTCTGTTTGCCATGAATTATAATTCAATTTCCAGCAGAGAGAGTTTTGTAATGAGTTTAAGTGCAGGGAAACAGCTGGAATGTCGGAACCCAGACGCCGGATGCGGTTTTCCTGTCGGTCGTCCTTCTGCCAGGAACTTTGCCAGTAAAGATTTCCTGCGTTCCGCATACTGAACTTCATTTTACCAATGGCTGTCTGATGGGTAACTTTTTGATATGGGTATGCGATACTTCGCGTGAAAGGATCTGTGTACAGGGGACGTCCCAATCGGATACGTTCTGCCAGCAGATCTTCACTTCCCATCTGGGCACTGAACATTACTCCCGTCCGGTTGTAAAAGTGACTGTAGAATCCTTCTATTCTTAAACGTCCACGGTCATAGCCGAGTAAAGCGGAGGTATGATGTTCTCTGGCTCCAGTGTTATTTAGAAGATAGTTTGCGGTGGAACGGTCTCCGGAATTTGAATATGTCCCCTGTACTCGCCAGGCAAGGTCACGGAGAAAAGGGAAAGTGCCTTCCAACTGTCCGGTCAGCACATAACGGTGACCATTACTTCCATAAAGTATGGAAGTCTTTCCTTTCAAGGCCTTCTTCCGGAAGGGTAAGGGAGCCTGTTCCATGACAATAATTCCTCCCAAAGCTTCTGAACCATATCGTACCGCGTCAGAACCTTTTATCACCCGAATGGAAGCGTTTCCGTTCATATCCACTTCAGGAGCATGATCAACTCCCCATTGTTGGCCTGTCTGGCGGGAACCATTGTTTATGATTAATATCCGGTTGCCATACATTCCTTGGATGACAGGTTTGGCAACTGTCGTCCCCGTACTGATGGAACTTACGCCACTGACCTGTTCAAGCAGAGAGGTGAGAGAAGTTCCCAATGCGCGATTGATTGCGAAGGAAGTAAGGTTGTTGCTTACCGTATTCCGAGTCACTCCGGAGCACTCACCGGTAATAATGACTTCTTCCAGAATTTTTATCTCCGGATAAAGATATACTGTTTGAATATTCACCTTTTTGAATGCCTCACTCAAATATATATATTGAGATTTGTAGCCCAAACTCTGTACAAGAACTGTATCCTTGGAATTTGTCTTCCAAGGGATAATGATTCTTCCTCCGGTTGAACTGGCAAGGGGTTGATTCTCCAATAAGATGTAAGCTCCTTCAATCGGACGTCCGGTTTCCTTATCTACAACCAACAGTGTCCTATGTGTATCTGATTGCTGTCGGTATTTCTGTGCATACATCCTTGTAGGAGATATTGCACACAGCCAGACAATGAATAGACACACATATTGGAAATATGCATGAAATGTCATACTTTACGAAAATTGTAATGAAGTTATAAATTGTTTAAGATAACCAAAGGGCACAGCATCCCTCTTTCACATGTCATCTTATAATGCATGCAACCCATGAGAGGGATTGTAATAGTTGGACAGGAGGAGCGCGGAGAGACAATAGGGGAAAAGTAACAGTAATGTCCTTCTCCTTTTGGATAAGATATTCAACGGGGTTCTCTGTCTGAACGCAATTGTACTCAAAGCTCTCGGCTTCGGTAAATGAAGATAAAGTGAACAGGCAGATAGCACATTTATCGGCAGAATCATGATGGGAAGATTGTTGCTCATCATGAGATATACATAAATCTTCTTTGTGAACATGAAAGGCTTTCACAAAGAAGAAAGGCATCATAGTCAGCAACAATAAGCATGCCACTATGGCTCTGTATTTCCGCTTTTTTCTTGCATTATCCATTAGGTTGTAAAGATAGCAGATTGCATAATTGTACGCAATACCTATAAATGATGATTTTACGATCAAGTACGATTAAATATATTGTCCCGATTATTTTGATATGGGAATCAAATAAATCGACACATCGTTACCGGCTGTATGATAACAGGCTATAATAAATCTTCCTATTTTTATTCCTGTTCATATTGGAGGGCCTGTGTAAGATGCCCCCTAAAACCAAAATGATTCTTCTCCCAGAAAATATTCAGTAATGATCTCTTGATAAGTTTTGACCGATGAGCATTATTATTTTAAAATCAAGTACTTCGATTCTCATATAATTGTTTTTAAATTCGTTTAAAATTGAACGGTGTCCAATTGTTACGATAATACTTCAGTTCACGTTGATATTTCGAGGACGCAAAGTACGGCTCATTCCCAAAGCATAAGAGAAAGGATTGATGTCGAAATCGCGTTCAAATGTTCCGGTTACCATATTCTTTCTTTGCGGAAGTGTACCTGGAAAGTTTTGGTTACGCCAATTTCCTTGTACAGATATGCCAGCTTTTATCTTGTCTTCATTCCAATAGAAAGATTTTTTTATATTTATTGGTCGAGAGAGGCTACTACTACCCTCCTGAAGTTAGTAAACGGAATCATTTTTTACTTCCTCTTTTTTTCTTATTGTTGTGCATTAATAAATAAAGCTCTTGCAAGAAAAAAAAGGAATATTTTTGTCTTAGATATCATTGTGAATTTCAATTTAAATATAAACACAATATTGGACCGGATCAATTTGTCACAAATCATTTTATAACGAAGAAGGTATGTGTATGGACATATTAAAAAGAATAGCGTCACTCGTCAATACCAAATCATTAGCACCAATCATTTGAAAAACAATATACAAAAAACGCTTTCCGCCAATCTCCTTTAATTGGGCGGAGTTAAGTTCAAATCTTACATTATCCAAATATATATCCTTTACAGAAGAAAAGAGACCATTCAAGACGTTCTTGCTCCATTTATTCTTTTCCCATTGCAATGAATCATGATCCTTAATTACAAATTCCACATACTGTATCCATCTATCTATAGAATTGGAAAACTTATTTTTCACATCACCATAATTACTATTCTTAAGTTTATTTTTCACAAACTCATGCAAATCCGGTGTTGAGTAGGCTATCAACTCATTCTTCAATTCACTTAAGGGTTTAAAACCGGTGAATATTTTATCAAATTCTGCAAGCAACAAGCCACCATTACCCTTTGCATACATGCTTAAATGTAGTGTAAGCATGTTGCCTGTGTCGCTTTTTTCTTTCAGAGTTGTACTGATTTCCACAGCATACGCACTTTCATCATATGAAAAAATGTGACCATTAAATAGAGATGGATTTTCATATATCCCTCTCATATACTTCTGTTTTATAAAATCTGTATTTACAGTAACCTTTCCTTCATAATATTTATTCTTGTCAAACAGAAGTGATATTCTTTTTTTAGACCTACTATTATTGTACCTAAGATAGAAAGAAAGCTGATTTTGCTCATATTTTATATCTTCAAGAACCGTCTTCTCAAGATCTTCCAGAGTAAAAAGATATTTTTCTCCCCCTACATTTATAGAATAAAAGTCCACTAACCGGCCTAAATTCTCAATTGTAAACATGTTCACTTTATGTAATCTGTAAAAGCTATCAAAATCAAGCTTTGCATAATAATCAGCATTTGCTTTCCACTCAGCTTGTGCACCATTAACCATTTGATAATCGTCAGGTTTGCTCACAAAGCCGGTAAAAGTGAATTCATTCTTAAAAGGTGAACCATTTACCGTGCCTGTAACATATAGCACAAATGAGCCTTTTTGATAATCTTTCCTTTTCACTACAGCCTCAGTTATTTTTATCATTTTCCCGTTTATCTGCAGCGTCTCTTTCTGTGCTTCAACAAGTCCTAACGCAACATTTATATCTCTAGACATATCAAATCTAAAATAAGCTGCAACATCCTCTTTAGCCACAGCGGGAACTGATCCGGATTGTTCACTATGAGATTCTTCCTGTTGCCTGGGATGTCGATTCCGGGATTCAATCGGATCATTCTCACCACACGCAACTAATAACATTATACAGACAAGAAATAATAGGCACCTTTTTATGTTAAAATTTCCTACCTTAAACAAATCACATGTCCTATCACACATAAACATTACTGTCTTTTCAATATATATTGTGCTGCGAGCCGCCCGCTATTGTTGAAGATTTCCGTACTGTCAGACAAGACCACTGCGTCGTCGAGAACTTTATAATATGTTTTGGCACCCGATGAAGGAGTAACCAGTTCAATGATGTTTTCGCCTATCATATTATATACACCGCTCTCTTCAAAAATACCATTCTCCTCACCCAGATACTCACTCCGCAAATCATAAGTTGCATCACTATTAATTTTCAATGTCGTTTTGATGCCACCACAGTCGGCACAAGGTAATATGCCTTCATAGGTGCCATAACAATCTTTGTTTTTGCTATCCACTACTCCGGCAGCACTATTTTCTTGTTGTTTATATTTCTTCCCAGATCCAACACAGCCTGATGTTACTATTATCATGGCTGCTACCAATAAATGCAATTTAATCAATTTCATAATTTAAAATATTTAACATATAATTTGAGGTTAATTATAACTCGCAAGATCATTATATACAAAGACTTATTGTAAATGCATAGCAGTATATAACGAAATTATCTTCGTCTCACTCGCTATGCATTACAATAAAATTAGAAAAAAAAGAAAACTATTTAACCGTCACATTGATAGTTCCCGTTTTCTTATCCTTATCTGTAACTGTAATAGTAGTTTTTCCTGCCTTAACTCCTCTTATGTTGACTTTATTTTCCTTGACTGATACCGTAGCAATATTGACATCTTTCGCAACGGCAGAATATGGCTGTGCACCACCTTTTACTGTTACTATACCATCTTTTCCAACACTCACAGTAATAGATTGTTTATCAAAATCCAGTCCTTTTGGAGTTTTTGGGGTCTCTTTTACAGTTCTTACAGTTACAGCAACTTTTCCTGTAACTCCCTTCCGGTCCGTAATAGTTATCATTGCTGAACCATCTTTTACACCGGTAATTACAATCGCATTTTTATCTGATTTCGCAACTGCGATTTTTGCATCACTTGATTTCGTCGTATATGGTGCAGTACCATTACTAACAGACACAGTAACCGTTTTACCAACTGCAACTTCTACTTTATTAGGACTGATTTTTAAATTGGGCTTATCATCATCCTTATCACATGATACCAATACAAAAGAAGTTAAGCAACAAATCACTAATGCCATCGATTTTAAAAAAGGTTTAGTTTTCATTTTTGATAAATTTAAATTAATAGATAAAATGCTAATGAGTACTCATAAATAAAAAAGTCAGATTTTTCTTACTTTTTCTTTGCCAGCAAAAATAATAAAGCGAAATTGTATTTGAATTATAAAATGATTTTAAAAATCTAACACCTCAATTCATATACATCTAACAATCAACACCTTAGTGTTATGAAACATTATTTTATCTCACATTGAACTAACATCTGTTCGAAAAGCATAAAAAAACAATATTATTCCAATATCAAACTTAAAAAAATATGTTTCACATTGCTAATTCTGATTATATGGTCAATCTTCATAATAGAGTGATACACTATTATAACACCGACTGTTACAGTATCCCTAACAGTGTTTGAAAAAGACCCTTTTTATGATATTTCACAAATACCATATATTCCCTATAATATTATTCTTAATTAGTGAATGAGCCATTCAAAGTAAAAATTGAATGTATTTTTAGCATATTCTATAAAAATCAAGAAAGGATGGCCAATTCAAAAAGTATTTTATCCAACAAACGGAACATTCTTTTTACAAGTTGAAGGTGGTATCACTCAACTATAATTGTGGATGATCAAAAACGTGTGTTCAAACCATACACAATAAATCTTCTATAGCACAAGATTTCTTGAACAGCAAGAGATAGGTACTCGCAAGTCCACGACAAAACGTTTTCCGAGGGGATACTGACGAACTTAAGGATATTGAAATGAGGTACCATACAAAAGTCGGTTGTTGTCACCAATATTATCTTAAAATAACTCATCTACAAAAGCTATGTGTTGTGACATCGTATTGTTAAAAAAACATTGTCATAAACGTCTGACGTCTCTTGATAGATTTACTTTTAGAGGGTATCATATAGCTATCTTCCATATCGTTTCGAGTCGCTTTCTGTACTCATTTGATATCATTCAGGCCATACTCTTGAACATTCACTCATGCAATAGGGGCACTTAAGTTCTAATAAATAGATTATCTCGCTAGCAGTCTCATCTCTCACCACACAGCTAGATTTATTATAAAGTTAAATTCAATGCTCGTGCAAACGGCTGTTTGTTCTGATTTAATGTACTCTTTGTTTGAAGGCACAAAGATATAATGAGTATCTAATATTCAAATAAACTTTGTTTTAAGACTTTTTATGACACAAACAAATACGAATGATTTGAAAAATAAATTGATTCTCTTTCATAAGATGTTCTTTCCTATAAGTTAATAAAAAAAACACTTTATATAATTTTTTTTCTCTTCATTTTTTCGAAAAGCCCCAGTCTTCCATTTTTTATAGAATATCATTTACATATTCCTATTTTTTCCATCCATGCATTATAT
>ERZ840407.1010-NODE-1010-length-14418-cov-7.623895_pt1 | contig 14418 bp, 8 predicted proteins | sample MGYA00519877_ERZ840407 | MGnify/ENA primary metagenome ERZ840407 (study PRJEB31850, sample SAMEA3708875) | human gut metagenome | biome: human gut; feature: human-associated habitat; material: faeces | place: China | collected 2014 ...
AAATGCGCTTGTAGATGCAGGGGCCGCCGGTCAGGTCGATCATGTAGTGGTAGAAGGTGAAGCCGCGGCCCTCACGGTTCCGCTTGATCATCTCCTTGGCCAGGATCTCATACTGCTCCTTCAGGATGGGCAGATCTGCCTCGGTCAGAGCGCTGGGATCACTGGGGTCGCAGACCACGGGCTCCATGCTCAGCTCAGTAAAACCAAGATCGGCCATGTGGAAGATATCATTGGTGAAGTCGGTGTTGTAGTGGGTAAAGGTGCCGCGCATGTAGTAGCCCTTATCGCCGCGCTTCTTCACGAACTCCTGGAACTTGGGCACGATGGTATCATAGCTGCCATGGCCGGCGTAATCCTTGCGGAAGCGGTCGTGGACTTCCTTGCGGCCGTCCAGGCTCAGGACCACGTTGTGGCACTCCTTGTTGCAGAAGTCGATGACATCATCGTCAATGAGCATGCCGTTGGTGGTCATGGTGAAGCGGAAGTTCTTATTGTGGATCTTTTCCTGCTCACGGCAGTAGGCCACCAGCTTCTTGACCATATCAAAGTTCATCAGAGGCTCGCCGCCGAAGAAGTCCACCTCGAGGTTGCGGCGGCTGCCGGAATTCTCAATGAGGAAATCCATTGCCCGCTTGCCCACCTCAAAGCTCATCAGGGCACGCTCGCCCTGATAGCGGCCCTGCGAGGCGAAGCAGTAGGAGCAGTTCAGGTTGCAGGTGTGGGCCACATGCAGGCAGAGGGCCTTGACCACGGTGTTGCGGTTCTTGAAATCGAACGCGAGGTTCTCATAGGTATCGGGGCTCCACAGCTTGCCGGATTCCTTCAGGCTTGCCACATCATCGATGCACTGGCGCAGATCGGCCTCGGTCACGTCCTCACGGTCGCCGTACTTTGCCATCATGGCGGCAACGATCTCGTCGGCGGTGTGGTCGGGGTACATGGCAATGACATCATACGCCACCTCATCCACCACATGCACCGAGCCGCTGCAGGTATCCAGCACGATGTTATAGCCGTTCAATTGATACTGATGTACCATTTTATTCTCCATTCCATTGTTACATAAAAAAATGCCGCCCGGCAAAGGCGGCATCCGATTTGCAGAAATTACTTGTTGCTGTTCTCGCACTTCTGGTTAGCCACGCCGCAGGAAGTCTTGCAGGCAGACTGGCAGGAAGTCTGGCACTCGCCGCAGCCACCGGTCACAACGCTCTTGGTCAGGTCACGAGTAGCGATCGTCTTAATACGTTCCATAATTAAAAACCTCTCTAGCTCCAAATAGTTGATACGCAGAACCACCTGCGCATTGTTATCTTGATATAGGATAGCACGGTTCAGGGATTCTGTCAAGATTTTTGTCGCATCTTCTGCGGGCAGTATTTTGTAGGTTGTACAAAGACGAAGCCTTACCCCACCGGCTGATACTTTTCCAATATTGTATGCAGCCCCAGCTCCCGGGCTTTTCCCAACAAGTACCGGTAGCGGGCCAGAAGGGCCTGCCGCTCATAGATGTGCTGTTCGATGAGGTCGGTATCCACCTCAAGGTCGAACATCATCTCGTTCCGGTGCAGGCAGAACAGGCACTCTTTCAGCTCCTCCTCCAGCTCCGGGTGGTAGCGCTCGTGTTCGGTGTCCCGCGGGATGCGGGGCGAAAGCAGGGTCTTTTCCTTTTGCGTGGTCTGGGTCATAGCAGTTCCTCCTCTTTGTGCGTCTTTGCTTCTTCTGATTTCCAGTATATGCAAAGAGCATGAGAAGGATGACGGAATCAAGCAGCCCGCAAGAACTCCTGCGAAAGTGCGTTTCTTTTCCGGTTTCTGCAAAAAATTTCAAAAAAGCGCTTGACAAAGCGGCACTTTTTCCGTATAATAGCACACGTTGAGCGGCTCACCCCGCAAGACAGACCCAAATTGATGGGGATTTGCATAGTGGTAGTGCGGTAGACTCTGACTCTACTTGTGGGAGTTCGATTCTCTCATCCCCAACCAAAAGACATCCGAACTGTTCGGATGTCTTTTTTGTTCTTTGTTCATAGAGAAAGCCAAAAAGAGCGATACAGCAAACGCTGTATCGCTCTTTTTACGTTAACGGTAATCAGTAATTCAGACCGAAGCCGCTGCGGTAGTAGTTTCCATCGGCATCGCAGTAGGCGTAGCTGCCGCCCTTGACGTTGGCGAGGATGGCGGGATCGATGTACTGATCCTTGTCGTAGCCGGGCACGTCGTTGGGAGAGGCGCAGATCTCGCGCACCACACCGTCGATCTCCTGCTCGGTGATGGCAATGACGGCGGGGTCAGAGACCATGGTCAGGCTCAGCTTGCCGGTGGGGGCAAAGTCACCGCTGATGACATCGACCTGAGCGTTCAGGGCGTTGTTCAGGGCAACGGCGCTGACGGTGTACTGGATGGTCAGTGCGTCGCAGTAGGGCTCCAGCTTGTCCAGCAGCCAGGGGTTGCAGACCACGCAGGTGCCAACCACCTTGCCGCCGCGGGCATGGATGGCATCGGCCAGTTCCTTGATCTTCTCCACGTCCTTCAGGGTGACAACGGTGACCTTGTTGCCGGTCTTTTTCTGGCTCTTGTTGCGCTCGCGCTCGTCGGTGACGATCTCGCCCATCTCGATGACGGGCATTGCATACTGGTTGAACACCAGACCGTTGCTGATGGGCCAGACGTGCAGGTAGAGCACATCGGCTTCCTCCGGGGTGGCCACCACGGTGTAGCCCTTCTTCTCAAAGGCTTCCGTCAGGGTCTTGCGCAGAGCGGCATCCTCGTCCGTGTTGCCCAGGCCGGCACCCATGGCCTGTGCCATCTGTGCAAAGCCGGAGTCCACACCCTTGAAGGTGACGATGCAGACCTTCTGGCTCTTGGCCAGAGGCAGGAGCTTCTCGTGGTTCTTGACCAGAACAACGGCCTTCTGGTTGGCCTCGTAAGCCTTCTTCTTGGCACCGTCGAAGTTATCCACGCGGGCCTGATCGGCCTTGTCGGGGTCGAGGTAGGGGTTATCCACCCGCTTGGTGCGGAACAGGCTCAGCAGACGGTTGTAGCTGGCGCGGTCCAGATCTGCCTTGGGCAGCAGACCATCCTCCACAGCCTTGACGATGTTCTCGGGGTCGGTGTTGCCGCCGATGACATCGGTACCGGCAGAGATGGCCTTGGCGTAGCGCTCGGGCTCGGTGAGGTTCTCCACGCCGTAGATCTGAACGGTGGTGATGCCGGAGTCGGAGTTGACATAGCCGTCAAAGCCCATCTTGTTCCGGGCCAGATCGGTGATCAGCTCCTTGCTGTAAGCGCTGGGCACTTTCTCGGTGCTGGTCACCTCGCCCCGGTAGGTCTGGGGCACAGCACGGCCATCGGTGGCAATACGGGAGTAGTCCGGCATAATGGAAGAGACCTTGTGGTCAAAGGCGCGCTGGAACGGGGGCAGATGATACTTTTCCATCGAGCCGGGGGTGCGGTAGATGCGCCACTGGCCGATGGGCACATGGGGCTCAAAGCCATTCTCAGAGGGGGCATCGCCGGGGAAGTGCTTGATGGTCAGAACAACAGAGCCTTCGTTCAGGCCGTTGTCGCCATCCTGATAGCCCTTGACCAGAGCCTCGGCAATATCGCTGGTGACATCGGGACGCTCGCCGTAGGTACCGGAGGTACGGGGCCAGCGGGGGTCAGAGGTCACATCGACCTGAGGGCCATACATGATGTTCAGGCCCTCGGCCTTCATCATCTTGCGGTCGGTCTGGGCCATCTCATAGACCATGTCGGTGTTGCCGTCGCCAATGACAGCCGCGCCGATGCCCAGAGAGTCCGGGTAACCGATGTTGATGGGGTTGGTGTGGAGAGAGTACGGAATGGCCACGCCGCCCTTGCAGGCCTCGTATTCCAGCATCTGGGTGCCCGCATTGTGGTACAGGGCCACCATGCCGGCCTCGCAGCGCATGTCACCGCGGTAAACACCGGCGGCGATGTGCTTTTCCAGAACATGGCTGTCATCAATGCTGACGGTCATGCCGGGCAGAGGGCCGGGCATGGGCTTTTCACCGGGGTTGTGGTGCTTGTAGATCTTGCCCAGCTCCAGCTTGCCTTCGGCGTTGGTGGCCTCGGCACGGGTGGGTACCACAGGGGTGTTGAACAGGGTGTTCAACACAAGGCCTGCCTGCTGATCCAGCCGCAGGTGCTTGACCATATCCTCAGCGCGCTGCTCAGGGCTCAGCCGCCAATCCTTGTAGGGGGCCAGCTCGCCGCTGTTGTCCAGATCCTTAAAGTACAGGCCGTCCTTGACGATCACGCCGCAGGTGGTCACACCGATGTCGGGGCCGTTGACGTTGTGGAAGATGACCGGCTCAAGGTACTGGTCAATGATCTGCTCGCCCTCTTCCAGAGCGTAGGGTGCAGGGATCACGCCGTCCTTGGCCTCTGCCCACTGGTCGGCGTTGGTATACCGTGTCTGCATAATGTTTCTCCTTTGTCTCTGTGCCTGCCACAGCACAGCTGATATATTACTTGCCTGTTTATTATACTTCCAGCGCAGATCGTTCGCAAGCAAACAAATAAAAAAAGTTACAAACTTTGGCGTAGTATACAAGGATGTTCTGCCGGATTTGTGCAACTTTCCCCTATCCTGATCCACAAACCGGGTTCGTTTCCTGCTGACAATGCTGCTTAAAAATAACCCCCTCCGTCAAAGCCTGCGGCGTTGACGGAGAGGGTCGTATCCTTAATTTACCAGATCATCTGGATGCGGCCTGCACCGTACGGGTCCTCGTAGTTGAGCAGGTAGCCGGGGTAATCGGCCAGCGGGCTGTTGGCACTTGCCAGATGCGGCAGACCGTTGGCATCCACGCCGCCGAACATGGCTGCATAGCTGGACATGACAAGGTAGTCCTCAGAGACATAGTCCTTGATGAGGGTCGCGCCATCGAACATGGCAAAGCCATCGCCCAGATTGCGCAGGGTGTAGTTCATGCCGGCCAGAGCGTAGGTGGCGTTCGGGTCAAGGGGCTTATAGGTACCGGTGGTCTTGTCGTAGATCTCCACATTGCTGACACGCGGGGTGGTAGCGCTGCCGGTCCAGACATTCTTGTCGTCGGTCTGAACGGTGTTGGGGGTCCCAGTGTGGATCGTGTACCTGGCACCTGCCACCTGCAGGAAGCCGCCGTTCTCCTTGCCCTCAGCACCGGCAAAGCGGGCACCAAACTCCAGAGCGTCCTGGATCTGCTGGCCGGTCACGGACATCAGGCAGGCCACGTTGCCAAAGGGGCTGACGGTCTTGCAGGTCTTGAAGCTCCAGGGGCCAGCCTCCACATCGGTGCGGATGCCGCCGCCGTTCATGATGGCGATATCACAGTGGAGCTCCTCGATCTCGTTGAAATAGGTGTAGATGCCGTCGGCCACGAAGTCGCCGAGGTTGGTCTCGCCGGAGCGGATGCGGCGCTTGCCGGTGGCGGGATCGTTGATGTAGAATTTGGTATCGCCCACTGCGATCTCCTCGCCCAGCATATCGTCCACTGCGCTGATCCAGTTGGAGGCAGTGGCGGCCACGGCAGCATCCAGACCCTCGTAGGTGTTGATGAGCTCGGTGGTGATGTTGCCGTCCGCGCCCACAGTCATCTTGCCGATGTTCTTGAAGTAAGAACCGGTCTGGGTCAGGGTGACTGCCTTGCCGGAAGCATCGGTGACCTGCTTGTTGGCCATCACGGTGTGGGAGTGGCCGTCGATGAAAGCGGTAAAGCCGTGGGTGTGTGCAATGACTTCCTCACTGGTCCAGGGAGAGGAGGAGGGGTCAACGCCCAGATGGCCCAGACCGATGATGGTGTCAGCGCCCCAGAACTCAGCCTTGTCGATGGCCTTCTGAACGGCATCGTAGAGCTTCTGGCCGTCCTCGCCGCCCAGAATGTCGTAGATGTACTTGGTCTGGGCATCGTTCATAAAGTAGGCCGGGGTGGACTTGGTAAAGGTCTCGGGGGTGGTCACGCCCACAAAGGCGATCTTGCGGCCGCCCACAAAGAAGAACTTGACGCTGGGCAGAACGTTGAAGCCGGTGCGCAGATCGACCCAGTTGCAGGAGACATAGGGGAAGTCGGCTTCCTGGATCACAGCCTTGGCACGGGCCATGCCGTAGTCGAACTCATGGTTGCCGGGGGTGGCCAGATCGTAACCGGCCTCGTTCATCAGCTCGATGATGGTAGCGCCGTCATCCATGGAGCCGTAAGCGGTGCCCTGGATATGGTCGCCTGCATCCACCAGCAGCACATCCCGGCCGGTGTCCTCAATGCTCTTTTTCAGGGCAGCAATGGCAGCATAGGTGGGCTTGGGGGACTTGTTGTCGATATAGGTGTGGACATCGTTGGTGTAGAGGATGGTCACATCCGCTTTGTCACCAAAGAAGCAATTGGTCTCCTCCGCAAAGGCGGCGGGTGCACCGACAGAAACTGCGGTCAGTGCCGTGGCAGCACCGGCAGCCTTGATAAAGCTGCGGCGGGTAATGAACTGTTTCACAGGGAAAGACCTCCTTTTATCTTGTGCGCTCTCGGGGTGAGAGCATTCCTGCATACAGCTTAACACAGTTCCCCATTTATCGCAAGAGAAAACTGTAAATTCTGCGTCAAGTTCTTTCACAAAAGAGGTGTGGTTTTGGGCGATTTCCTGCAAAATGGCAGAAAAAAGGGCAAAGGGCTGCCGCTTACCCTCTCAGTCTCGCTATCGCTCGCCAGCTCCCCCAAAGGGGGAGCCAACGCATCTCCAAGGTCAGCAGAAGCTGAATCTGGGAGAGCAATTGCCTCTCCCCTCGGGAGAGGTGGCATTGCGCAGCAATGACGGAGAGGGCTTGCAACAGCCCTTTGCCGCATTCAGAAAAGAGGGTCAGAGGATCGGGGGACGATTCTCAGACAGCATCAGATGGCATGGTATTCTTTGAGGAACTTCTCAAGGTCGGTGCCCTCGATCTTCTTGAGCACTTCCTTGAGGGCCACCCGCTGGATGAAGGGCAGATCCATATCGGTGATCTTCTTGCCGTCACGCAGTTTGACCGTTGCATCGATCAGGCTGCGGACATCATAGGTGCTGCCCCAGACCTCGGGCACGCCGCGGTCGATGTTGAGCAGGGTGTAAACCGCTTCCATGCCGGTGCGCATGGAGTACTCGGTGGTGAAGATGGTGTCACGGCCGGTCTCGGCAAACTGGCCCAGGAAGGCGAAGTTGACAGCGCCCTGGGGCACGATGTCGGGGCGGTCGCCGAAGGCACGGGGCATGAAGAAGGCATCGATATAGGGCATCATCACAGGCACGGTGTTGGCGCTGTGCTCAGCCAGCCCGGCAATGTCCTCCTCGGGCACGCCGATGTGATACAGCCACTCCATGCAGATCTCGCGGCCGGTGCAGTCGCGCATGGGCTTCTTGACGTAATCGCCAGGTTTGTCGCTGAACAGGCCGTAGACCCAGACGCAGAGCTGGTTCTTGGGCTGATCACGGAACTGCTGCTGACGGTTCAGGGTCCAGCTGAGCAGCCAGCTGGAATCCTTGACCGTGACGATGCCGCCGGTGACGGTGTGGCCGCTGAAGGGGTCACGCTTGCAGATCTTCTTGATATACTGGGGGATCTTGTCGTCCAGGGTGGTGATGGTGGCGCTTTCCCAGTTGGACAGCTCCGGCTGAGAGCAGAACTTTTCGGGATGGCCGAAGGAGGGATCCTGTGCAGCAATCTTCTTCCACAGATCCCAGCCGTTGCCCGGCTTGATGGTGGGATCAAAGCCTGCGGCCTTGTCCTGAGAGCCGATGGTGCAGCTCTCCACGCAGCCGCCGTTGGTGATGAAGAGCAGATCGTTCTCGGTGAGGTCGATGGTCCTGCTTTCCCCCTTGTGATCCACGGTCACGCTGCTGGCCTGCTTTTTGCCGCCCTCGATCCGGAACTGGACATCGGTGACCTTGGTCTCGTACTGGAAGTCCACGCCGTGATCCTTCAGGTAGGTGACCATGGGCAGGATGATGGACTCGTACTGGTTGTAGCGGGTAAAGCGCAGGGCGGTGAAATCGGGCAGACCGCCGATGTGGTGGATATAGCGCTTGAGGTAGAGCTTCATCTCCAGCGCGCTGTGCCAGTTCTCAAAGGCGAACATGGTGCGCCAGTACATCCAGAAGTTGGAGGAGAACACCTCATCGTCAAAGATATCGGTGATCTTTTTATCCTGCAGCTGCTCGTCCGGGGTGAAGAAGAGCTTCATGATCTCCATGGCACCCTGATCGGAGATGGCGAACTTGCCGTCGGTGTGGGCATCCTGGCCGCGGTTGACAGTGGCACGGCAGAGGGACTTGTTGGGGTCCTCCTTGTTCAGCCAGTAATACTCGTCCAGCACGCTGGCTCCCTCGGTCTCCAGCGAGGGGATGGAGCGGAGCAGATCCCACATGACTTCGAAATGGTTGTCCATCTCACGGCCGCCGCGCATGACATAGCCGATATCGTACTTGTAGCCGTCGCAGGCACCGCCGGGCAGCGGGTCCTTCTCAAACACATGGATGTGGCCGCCCTGCATCTGGCCGTCACGGACCAGGTAGCAGGCGGCAGTCAGGGCCGCCAGACCGGAGCCGATGAGGTAAGCAGATTTATTGTCAACGCCCTCAGGCTTTTTGGGGTGTGCAAATGCTTCGTAGTTGCCACTGGAATAATACATACCGGGAACCTCCTGTAAATCGTATTGGGAAGACTGCGTTCATGGTTCTGTGTCGTCTTCCCTTTCGTTGTGCCTAGTATACCCCAGTGGTTTTTCCTGAACAACAAACAAATCCTGAACAGTGTATAAAATTTATACAAAACACAACCATTGTCGGAAATATGACGAAACTGTGTATAACCCCCCAGTCACCTGCGGTGACAGCCCCCGCTAATAGGGGGGCCTTTGGCATTGCATGAGGCTCTGCAAGTTCCCCTTTCTGCGCAGACTGCACCATTATGCCAAGGGCTCCCCTACCAGGGGAGCTGGCGCGAAGCGCCTGAGGGGTTTAGTCCAACAAAAAAAGCGCTCACCCTCCAGGGAAGGTAAACGCTTGCGTTTCTTTATCAGTTATTTTGTTTCAGGTGCCACCTCAAAATCGACCTTGCCAAGGTTGATATCGGCGCGGACGATGGTGATCATCATGCTGTCGCCCAGGCTCCAGGTCTTGCCGGAGGCGGGGTCAGAAAGGCGGATGCCCTCGGTGAGGGTGGTGCCGGTGGCGGTCAGGCTGGAAGCGGGCACAAAGCCCTCCACGCCGTTCTCCAGCTCCACAAAGATGCCGCGCTGGGTCACGCCGGAGATGATGCCCTCGTAGCACTCACCCAGATGGCGGCGGGCGTACTCGGCCTTGTAGTAATCCTCGGCCTTGCGCTCGATCTGAACGGCCAGCACTTCCCGCTCGCTGGACTGTTTGGAGGCCTTCTCCGCGAAATCAGTGTAGCGGACGATCATGGTCTCCTTGTCGGTGCCGCTGAGCAGGTCGGTCATCATGCGGTGGATGGCCAGATCCGGGTAGCGGCGGATGGGGCTGGTGAAGTGGGCGTAATCCTTGAGCACCAGACCATAGTGGCCCTTGGGCTTTTCCTCATAGCAGGCCTTGGACATGCAGCGGAGCATTCCGGTGTTGACGATCTGCTCAAACGGGGTGCCGCGCACACCTTCCAGAATGGCGCTCAGCTCCTTGGGGGTGGGCACTTCCTTGGCAAAGTGGTCGTTGATGCCGCAGGCCTGCAGCAGGCTGTGCAGGCGCTCCAGCTTCTCGCCGTTGGGCTCCTCGTGGACACGGTAGACAAAGGGGATCTGCTTGACCCGGGCAAAGTGGGCGGCGCACTGGTTGGCCAGCAGCATGAACTCCTCGATCATGGCCTCGCTCTCGCCGGAGGTACGCTTTTTCACATTGATGCAGTGGCCGTTCTCATCCAGAATGAGCTTGACTTCCCCGCTCTCGAAATCGATGCAGCCGCGCTCCTTGCGCAGGCGGGCGCGGTGGGCGTACAGCTCCTTCATGGCGGGCAGCTGATCCAGCACCTCGGCATACTTGGCCTGCGTCTCGGCATCGGCAGTGCCGGCCAGCAGGGCGTTGATCTCAGAATACACGCCCTTGACCCGGCTGCAGATGATGGACTTGACGAACTTGTAGTCGGTCAGGTTGCCGTCCTGATCCAGACGCATCAGGCAGGAGAACGCCAGGCGCAGCTCCTTCTCGTTCAGGGAGCAGATGCCGTTGGAAAGGCTCTTGGGCAGCATGGGCACGACCTGATCCGCATAGTAGACCGAGGTGGCGCGGTTGAAGGCCTCCTCGTTCAGCTCACTGCCGGGCTTGACGTAGTGGGAGACATCGGCAATGTGAACGCCCAGCTCATAGCCGCCCTCGGAGAGCCGGGTCAGGCTGACGGCATCGTCGATATCCTTGGTCTCGGCGCTGTCGATGGTGAAGATGGGCAGAGCGCGCAGATCCATGCGGCCCTTGCAGTCCTCCTCAGACACGGTCATGTCCTCGAACTTCTTGGCCTCGTCCCGCACCTTCTCGGGGAAACGGGTGTGGATGTCCTTGGCATAGAGCAGGGCCTTGGCGCAGCGCTTGGCTTCCTCGCAGCTGCCAAAGCGCATGGAAACGCCCACGCGGTGATCCTCCTGCCGGGTCCCGCGCTGCAGGATCTCCACAGCCACCTTGTCGCCGTCCTTCGCGCCGCCCTCGCAGTCGCGCTGGATGGTCATGGAGATGGCCGGGCAGTCATCGGGCACGAACTTCAGGCGGCCCTCGATGCGGCGGGCAGTGCCCACCATGTCGTTCTTCTGCTCGAGCACGGCAAGGATCTCGCCCTCATCGCTGCCCTCCACCCGGGGGTGGGCAAACTTTTCCACCAGAACGGAATCGCCGGGCATGGCACCGCGGGTGAAGCGGCCCGGGATGAAGATATCACCGGATTCATCCTCCAGCATCACAAAGGCAAAGTTCTTGCCCAGCTTGACCACCTTGCAGGGCAGGGCCTTTTCGGCACGGCCGGAGCGGGCAGTGAAGAACACGCCGGACTTCTGGCAGACCACAGCGTCGTGCACCAGCTCGTCCAGAGCCTCCATCACCTTGCGGTCCGCAGCACGGTCGCCGCCGAACTTTGCCTTGAGGTCCTTGACCATGCAGGGCTGGTTCTGGATGGCATGTTCAATTTTATCGCGTAATGACATATTTTTCTCCTTAACACTTTTCCGGCATTCTCCAATGGAACCCGGACAACTTCTTTCCCACGAGAGGTTTAGACAGAAAAACAGCCCCGCCTTACACGGGGCTGTACACGGGTGCTCAGGCCAGACGGCTGGCAAACACACAGGCCAGGATAGCCACCACAAAGAACACGATGCCTGCAATGCGGGTCACCTTGGCCAGCATCTGATCCGCAGGGGTCAGGCGTGCATTGTTGGCACCGCCCACACCACCGTTGATGGCACCGGCCAGACCCTGACCGTGGGTGTGCTGCATCAGGGTGAGGAGGATGATGACGGCCGAGACGACCAGCAGGATGGCACCGCCGACGATTTCAATGACAGACATGGATGGAACGCTCCTTTTATCTTTAGTTTCATAGAGACTGCATACAAATACAAGTGTATGATAGCACAAAAGGCCGGGAAATGCAAGAAAAACCGTGGGTTACGGGGCCAGAATTTCCAGCCCTGCCGCCACCCGGGCAAAGATGGCCGCGCTGGAAAAGGCAGGATCGGCCTGCGTGTCCTGCAGCACCACAATGGTATAGCGGGGCTGCTCTGCCGGGACAAAGCCCGCAAACCAGTAATTTTTCAGCTCTGTACCGCCGGAAAACTGGCCGGTCTGGGCCGTGCCGGTCTTGCCTGCCGCGGTCTGGCCGGGCAGGGCAGCCTCATGGCCGGTGCCCCCGGCCACCACACCCGCCAGCAGATCCTGCAGGGCGGCGGCGGTGCGCTTTGTAAGCACCCGCCTGCTCCGGACATGGGAAAGCGCCGTGAGGGGTGTGCCGGTGGTCTCGTCCAGAGTGGTCTCCAGCAGCAGCGGGGTGCGGCAGATCCCCCCGCAGGCAATGGTGTTCATCATGGCGGCGACCTGCAGGGGGGATGCCAGCAGCTCCCCCTGCCCGAAGCAGAAATTGGCGTAGGCCCCGCTGGACGCAAGGGTCTCCCGCTCCGGCAGGACCCCAGCCGCCGTGTGCAGGGCATCGGTGAGCGGGATCGCCTGCCCGAAGCCCAGCTGCTCTGCCATGGCGCGGACAGCATCGGCCCCCAGCGCCTGCCCCAGCCGGATAAAGTAGCCGTTGCAGCTCTTTTCCAGCGCGCCGGCCAGATCCACCTCACCATGGGGAATGCCGCCCGCACAGCGGAAGATCCGGCCATCCACCGCGCACCAGCCGGGGCAGGTGTAGACAAAGCCGCTCTCCCCTGCCTCCAGCGCCGCTGCCGCCACCACCGGCTTGAACACCGAGCCAACGGCATAGCACTGGAACGCCCGTTCCAGCAGGGGGCTGTCCGGGGCGTTCAGGCTGGCCGAAATGTTTTCCGGATCATAGCCGGGGCGGCTGGCGCAGGCCCGCACCTTGGCGTTGGCGGTGTCCAGCACCAGGATGCAGCCGCTCTGCATCATCTCGTTGGCCACGGCCTCGGCGGTCTGCTGGATCTCCCGGGAAAGGGTCAGCTGCACCCCCACTGCCCCGCTGTCGGCGGGGGTGAGGACGGGCTCGGCCCGCAGCTTTCCCTGGGCGTTGACGGTGCAGAGCAGGGTATCCCCCGCCCCGCTGCCGGTGAGCAGATCATCAAAGGCGGCTTCCAGCCCGGCGGCACCGTGGCCCTCGCCATCAAGGTACCCCAGCAGCTGCACTGCCAGCGGGGCGGCAGAGCTTCGCCGTGCCGCCGGCCAGCAGGAAACGCCCAGCGCGGAAACATCCCGGTCCACCTCCAGCAAGAACGGGGACGCGGCGTTCCTCTTCTGGTAGAGCGCCGCCTGCCCGGCGGCATCGGTGTAGGCAAACAGGCGGGCATAGCTGCCCTCTCCGGGCACGCAGAGGGCCATCCAGCGGGTGGTCTGCCCCGTGAGGAGCTGCCCCCTGTAATCATAAAAATTGCCCCGACGGGCGGGCAGGCGGAGGGTGACCACGCTCTGCGCCGCCGCCCGGGCCCCATAGGCCGTGTCGGAGCAGAGCCAGTACAGGCGGCAGACCACCGCCGCAAAGCAGAACAGCAAGGCCCCATACAGGGCCAGCACCCGTTTGCCGGACATGAAAGCGCCCCCTCTCCCGCTTAGGATGGGCAGGAAAGGGGGCGTGTAAACAAAAAAGAAGGCAGAGCCTCCCGGGTGGGAAGTTCTGCCTTCTGCGGCGTATTGAATTGGTACGGGGAGCCGGTGCGGCTTAGTACATGCCGCCCATGCCGCCCATGTCACCACCGGCTGCGGGAGCAGCGGGGGGTTCGGGCAGGTCAGCGACCAGGCTCTCGGTGGTCAGCACCATCTCAGCAACGGATGCTGCGTTCTCCAGAGCGGAACGGGTGACCTTGGTGGGGTCAACGATGCCGGCGGCGATCATATCCTCAACAAAGACCTCGTTCTGAGCGTCGAAGCCGTAGTTGGGCTTGTTGGCAGAGACGATCTTGTCGATGATGACGCTGCCTTCCAGACCGGCGTTCTTGGCGATCTGGCGCAGAGGTGCCTCCAGAGCCTTCAGGACGATCTTGGCACCGGTGCGCTCGTCGCCTTCCAGCGTGTCGCACAGGGCGCGCACAGCGGGGATGGCGTTGATGGGAGCGGTGCCGCCGCCAGCGACAACGCCTTCCTGAACAGCAGCCTTGGTTGCGTTCAGAGCATCCTCGATGCGCAGCTTCTTATCCTTCATCTCGACCTCGGTAGCAGCACCGACCTTGATAACTGCAACGCCGCCGGCCAGCTTTGCCAGGCGCTCCTGCAGCTTCTCGCGGTCGAAATCGCTGGTGGAAGCCTCGATCTGGTTGCGGATCTGTGCAATGCGGGCTGCAATGGCATCCTTATCGCCTGCACCGCCCACGATGGTGGTGTTCTCCTTGGTGACCTTGACCTGGCGGGCATGGCCCAGCATCTGGACGGTAGCGTCCTTCAGCTCATAGCCCAAATCAGCGGACACAACGGTGCCGCCGGTCAGGATAGCGATATCCTGCAGCATCTCCTTGCGGCGGTCGCCAAAGCCGGGAGCCTTGACAGCGCAGACGTTCAGGGTGCCGCGCAGGCGGTTGACGATCAGGGTGGACAGAGCCTCGCCCTCGATGTCCTCAGCCACGATCAGCAGCTTCATGCCGTTCTGCATGACCTGCTCCAGCAGGGGGACCAGATCCTGGATGACGCTGATCTTCTTATCGGTGATCAGGACGGCGGCGTTGTCCAGAACAGCCTCCATCTTGTCGGTATCGGTGACCATATAGGGGGTCAGGTAGCCGCGGTCAAACTG
>ERZ840407.1027-NODE-1027-length-14208-cov-286.162792_pt1 | contig 14208 bp, 8 predicted proteins | sample MGYA00519877_ERZ840407 | MGnify/ENA primary metagenome ERZ840407 (study PRJEB31850, sample SAMEA3708875) | human gut metagenome | biome: human gut; feature: human-associated habitat; material: faeces | place: China | collected 2014 ...
AAGATGATCATGGTGAGCCATATCGTAGCAGTGGTGCCTTTGCCGTCGTGTTCAAGATGAAAGATGAACAGACTGGGAAATGCTATGCCTTAAAGTGCTTTACAGAAGAACAAAAAGGTAGAGCTGAGGCTTATCGCCAGATTGCAGATGAGTTGGAGTTCGTAGATTCTTCTTATATTACTTCTGTAAAGTACTTAGACAAAGAAATCTTTGTAGATAGCAGTTGTGAGGAGGATGAGTTTCCAGTTCTTCTGATGGATTGGATTGATGGTGAAACAATGGAGACTTACATTGCGGAAAACTATCAAGATAATTATGCAATGGCAATGCTTTGCTATCGCTTCTGTAAAATGGCAGCGTGGCTTCGTTCTCAACCATTTGCTCATGGTGATATTAAGCCAGACAATATCATGGTTCGTCCTGATGGAAATCTGACATTGGTAGATTATGATGGTATGTTTGTTTCTGCCATGAAGGGACAGAAGTCTCCAACAATCGGTACAAAAGACTTCTCTCACCCTTTGCGAACCATTGATGATTTTGATGAAACCATTGATGACTTTGCATTGGCTAGCATTGCTTTGTCATTAAAAGCGATATCCTTGAAGACTTCATTGTTTGATGAATATGGCGCAGCTGATAGATTACTTTTCTCAGCTGATGATTATTGTGATTTGAGTAAGAGCAAAGTTATGGCTGCTTTGCAGGAGCAGATGAATGATGAAGAAGTTAACACTCTTCTTTCTATGTTCTTATTGGCTAATGCCAGGAAGAATCTAGCTATGTGCTCCTTCCGAACTTTTTCCATTTCTAAGCCATTTAATGATGTAGAAAAATTAATAAAGTTGGCAGATTTGCTTTTTGAAAAATCTAAAGATGAGGCAAATCATAAAAAAGCATTTCGTTTATATTCAATTGCAGATTCAAAAGGGAGTTTATACGCAAAAGCTTATCTTGGTTATTGCTATTGTTTAGGAAAGGGCGTGACAAAAGATTCAGAAAAAGGATTAGCTTTAATTCGTGTTTCAGCAAATGCAGGAAATGTTAAAGGACTTAATGGTATGGGTGTATGTTATGCAAAAGGTCTAGGTGTAACTAAAAGTTATGAAGAAGCAATCAAATGGTATCGCAAGTCTGCAAATCAAGGTGATGCAGTTGCTCAGTGTAATTTAGGTGGTTGTTATGCAAAAGGTCTAGGTGTAACTAAAAGTTATGAAGAAGCAATCAAATGGTATCGCAAGTCTGCAAATCAAGGTGATGCAGTTGCTCAGTGTAATTTAGGTGTATGTTATGCAACAGGTCAAGGTGTAGCTCAAAGTTACGAAGAAGCAGTCAAATGGTATCGCAAGTCAGCAGACCAAGGTAATGCAGTTGCTCAGTATAATTTAGGTGCTTGTTATGCAACAGGTCAAGGTGTAGCTCAAAGTTACGAAGAAGCAGTCAAATGGTATCGCAAGTCAGCAGACCAAAGTAATGCTGCTGCTCAATGTAATTTAGGGCGTCGTTATGAAAATGGCCAAGGTGTAGCTCAAAGTTATGAAGAAGCAATCAAATGGTATCGCAAGTCTGCAAATCAAGGTGATGCAGTTGCTCAGTGTAATTTAGGTGGTTATTATGCAACAGGTCAAGGTGTAGCTCAAAGTTACGAAGAAGCCGTCAAATGGTATCGCAAATCAGCCGATCAAGGTCATGCTATTGCTCAATATAATTTAGGTTTTTGTTATTCAAAAGGTCGAGGTGTAGCTCAAAGCTATGAAGAAGCAGTCAACTGGTATCGTAAGTCTGCTGAACAAGGTAATGCTGTTGCTCAGTTTAATTTGGGTATTTGTTATGCAGAAGGAAGAGGTGTTCCTCAAAGTTATGTAGAAGCCGTAAAATGGTATCGCAATTCAGCTGATCAAGGTGATGCAGATGCTCAATATAATTTAGGCGTTTGTTATGAAAAAGGTCGGGGCGTTACTCAGAGTTATGACGAAGCAGTCAAATGGTTTCGCAAGGCAGCTGAGCAAGGTTATAGTCGAGCTAAAGACTCTTTGACTCGATTAAAAATTGAGTAAATGATGCTCATAGTAGTTTTAAGCAATGAAGTTGAATATAAAGAAGTGAAGCTATTGTGATTTTTCCTGCATCCAAAGTTAATGGTGAAGGACTTGATGGTGCCGTTTGTGATGAAGTTAATGCTGTTTGAGAAGGTGCAACAAAGGAAAAGAAAGCTTGGAACGTTTAAGTTGCTTAAATAATTTCTAAAAGTATCTGCATTCATTGTAAATGTTGTAATTTTGTCGCAGTGAAACTTTTTAAAAAAAAGAGTATGAAAAAATTATTCTTAATTGGTAATGGATTCGACATCCATCATGGCATTAAAAGCCGTTATAGTGATTATCGTGAATGGTTGAAAGAAAATGATTTTGACCTTTATGATAAGCTATGTCATCTTTATGAGTCAATAGATGAAGATGATGAATGGTGGAATAGTTTTGAACAGCATTTATCAGCAATTAGTTTTGATTACATTAATAGTATGCATCAAGACTTTGGTCCTATTTATGGAAGTGAAGATTTTAGAGATGAAGATAATCATAGAGCTTCCATACAAGTTAAACTTGATATTGATAATCTAATTGAATGTATAGGGCAATCTCTCAAGGTTTGGATAAATAGTCTAAATAAGCAGAATTGTGGTAAATTGAGGATTGAAAATAAGGATGAATGTTATTTTTTGACGTTTAATTATACCAAAACGCTAGAAGATGTTTATAATATACCAAGTGAACAGATATGTCATATTCATGGTAGTAGTGATGATTCGGAATTTGTTTGGGGACATGGTAAAACTACTAATGATATTTATGAGTCATTAAAGGGTAAACCAAAACTGCTACCAAAAGACTTAACAGATGAGCAATATGAAGATTGGTTAGATGCAAATACAGATGATCCGACAATGGAATCTATAATTGAGACATCAGCAAATCAATTATCAAAGATGAAAAAGAATGTTTCTGGGATTATAAGGCAAAACCATAGGTTGTTTGAGTCTTTAAAAGATGTGAGGAAAATTTATATTTTGGGTTTGGCTTTTTCTCCAATAGATATTCCATATCTGGAGGAGGTTCTATATAATATAGATGTAGACAAAGTTTTGTGGATTGCAACTGCTCATACTTCATCTGATGAAAAAGCTATTAATGAGTTTATAGATGAACACAATTTAGATGCCCAAAAGTGGTGTATAACAAAAATGGATGCATTGGATATATACAAAGAGTAAGTTTTAGAATTTAAACAGTGAATTATGCAATACCCATTAATATCAGAATATGTTAGAGCCATACAAGATGCTAGTAACAATCTTGATGAGTTGGCTCATTTGGTACCAGTGCGAGATGATCATGGTGAGCCATATCGTAGCAGTGGTGCTTTTGCCGTCGTGTTCAAAATGAAAGATGAACAGACAGGGAAATGCTATGCCTTAAAGTGCTTTACTGAAGAACAAGAAGGTAGAGCTGAGGCTTATCGCCAGATCGCAGATGAGTTGAAGTTCGTGGATTCCTCTTATATTACTTCTGTGAAGTATATAGAAAAAGAAATCTTTGTGGATAGCAGTTGTGAAGAAGACGAGTTTCCTGTTCTTCTAATGGATTGGATTGATGGAGAAACCATGGAAAGTTACATTGCCGAAAACTATCAGGACAATTATGCCATGGCTATGCTTTGTTACCGCTTCTGTAAAATGGCAGCGTGGCTTCGCTCTCAGCCTTTTGCTCATGGTGATATTAAACCAGACAACATCATGGTTCGTCCTGATGGAAATCTGACATTGGTAGATTATGATGGTATGTTTGTTCCTGCCATGAAAGGTCAGAAGTCTCCAACCATAGGAACCAAAGATTTTTCTCATCCTTTGAGAACTGTTGATGATTTTGATGAAACCATTGATGACTTTGCTTTGGCAAGCATCGCCTTGTCATTAAAGGCTATTTCTCTAAAGTCTTCGTTACTTGGTGAATATGGTGCAGCAGATAGATTGCTCTTTTCTGCAGAGGATTATCGTGATTTAAGTAAGAGTAAAGTGTTGGCTGCTTTGCAAGAGCTGATAGTAAACAATGATGTTCTTAAATTATTAGCTTTATTTTATTTGGCTTGTTCTCAAAAGAATTTGTCATGGTGTTCTTTTCCTTTATTATCGGTGAATAATGTGAAAGAACAAAATTTAAGTTTGTTAAATACGGATGTTACAAAAACAGAACTAGATAATGCTATTGAAGATGAATATGGAGTAAAGTATAGTAAAGATGGCTTCAAGTTGTTGAGTGCTAGTATGGAAATTGATTCAGATTACCAAATACGTGAAGGAACTAAAATAATATGTGATGGAGCATTCCATACTTGCCAAAAAGTAAAAATATTAACATGCCCTAACTCTGTCTTAAAAATAGGTTTTATGGCTTTTGCTTTTTGTTCTAGTTTAGAAAGACTCAAAATGTCTAATCAGTTAACTAGCATTGGTGCTTATGCTTTTGAAAATTGTTATAGTTTAAATCAAATAGAACTGCCGAGTACATTACATACCTTGGGTGCTAATCCTTTTGCAGGTTGGAAAGGAAAACTGATAATAAAAACTGATTCTTTCCAGTATATAAAAGGAGCGTTGTATTCAAAAGATATGACAAAGCTAATTGCTTATCTAGGGAATTTGCCGCTATTTGTAGTTCCTTCACAGGTCTTTTGTATAGGAGAATCTGCTTTTGCATGTAAAAAAGTAGAACACGTTATTTTGCCTATTGGGTTAAAAGTAATAGAGAAACAAGCTTTCTTCTATTGTACTCATTTAGCTATATTGGAAATTCCTAATCATGTTATGCTTAAACCAGATAGCTTAAAAGGATGTAATTCTTTTTCAAATGAATTTAAACAAGAGATTATAAGTCGTTTCGGAAAGGAGGTATTTGGTGAATGATACATATAGAATCTAAACGAAAGAAGCGGGAGAATATATTAAAGAAATATCCCGATGCAATAATTGCGGATGTAACGAGTCATGCTGAAGATGACTTGGTAAAGTTGAGCCCATTCTATCCGCATGGTGGCATACCTGTGCCATTTAGTGAGGGTGTTACAGCTACATGTGTTGAGGCTGTGTGGCAAGGGCTAAAGGTATTTGAATCGGCTGATGTAGATATGAAAATGTTTAAGAATGAGTCGATGAAGAATATCAAGAGAACTGTTCGCAAGTTCGGTAAGCCTCTTGGACATCGCAAAGGAGTAAACGGAACAGAACTGCTCGGATATATTGAGGCTCGAAAGCAGATTTATATTCCTACTTACAAGTGGGTTCTTGAACATAAGGTTCAAAGTATTATAGAAAGATTACGAGAGGCTAGCCAGACTAAGACTATCGTACTTTTGGATTATAATACAAATTGTGATGTGGATGACCCGAAGAAGCCTCTTTCGCATGCCTTTCTAATCAAGGCATACGTAGAAGGTCTATATCCTTTTAGTGATAAAAAGTGGAAACCACAGACAATAGAACCAAAGCAACTAACGTTATTCTAACATACATATATTATTGGAGGACAAAAACAATGAACAGAAGAAGTAACTGGGAGGATTTTAAGAATATCCTCGAACAAAATCATATTACCAAGCTCTATCACTTCACAGACCGTGATAACTTGGAGAATATTATCAAGAATGGAGGACTCTATTCTTGGAAGGATTGTGAGGAACGTGGTATCAATATTCCTAAACCAGGAGGTGGAGGACCTGGTTCTCCATCCTGGTCGTTGGATAAGCGTGATAATCTGGAACATTATGTTCGTGTCAGCTTTACCATGAACCATCCAATGATGTATGTGGCAATGAATGAGGACAGAATTTCTAACCCTGTCATTCTGGAGATAGACCCTGAGGTGATTTATGATGAGGATACCAAGTATGCAGACAGGAATGCTGTGCGCAATGGTGCTCATGTGGGTGGAAGTCTGGAGAATTTCAAGAAGATTCACTTCCAAACGGTCAAGGCTCGCAATCACTTCGATTTCGATATGGATGAGCAGCCATTCTATCAGGCTGAGATATTGGTAAAGAATACCATTCCTCTGAAGTATATCAAGAACATCGGCAACTTTGGTATTCCAATTCCAAGCCAACCACAGATGTTGCAAAGCAAGAATGCATATACGGCTCGTGTTGACCGTGAGCATCCTACAGCATTCATCTTCCTGGTGGACCAAAGTGTTTCTATGCGCAGAATTACCATCTTCAATGGTGAGGATATGACTTTATCTGAGGCTGTTGCCCGTATTGTAAATGCCCAAATCAACGAGTTGGTGGAGCGATGTGTGAAGAATAATGAGACTCGCCATTACTTTGATATTGCCATGATAGGTTATGGCACGGAGGCTTATAGTGCTTGGAATGGCAATCTTGAAGGACGAGACTTTGTTACTCCAGAAGAGATTCGTGATAATCCTTACCAAAAGAAAATGGTGAAGGAAGAGGTGCGTACCCGTAAGGGTATAACCATCAAAGAAGTAGAGAAGAAACAATGGATGGTAGCTCGCCATGATGGTAGTTGGACACACATGGATAAAGCTTTCAAACGTGCAGAAGGTTTGCTCGAAAGCTGGATGAAAGACCATCACGACAAGGATTGTTATCCTCCTACAATTATCAATATCACAGATGGTGAGTATAATGGTACCTCACATGATGAAATGCAACAACTTGCTAATCAGTTGAAGTCGATGTTTACTAATGATGGTAATGTATTATTCTTCAATATTCACGTTGTGCCAGGCCATGCAGAATCAGTAGTGTTCCCGGCAACGGCAGATGAGCTGAACGGCAATGGATATGGTGAGAAACTTTATAATATGTCAAGTCTCTTGCCGCTCAACTACAATGAGCAGATCCGTAATATCTTTGGAGATAAGCAGGCTGATATCCGCTACCATGCTATGGGTGTAAATACGGGTATGGAGAGATTGGTTAAAATGATGAAGATTGGCACACTTTCGAGTATGCTGGTTAATCAGAATCTGTAATGATATATAGAAAAGATATGAACAGAGGTGTTAGTATAGCAAAGTTCAATGACCATGTTGCAAACGAAGATGCTTTCTACTCATCGGATATCTGTATAGCTGTATCCGATGGGGCAGGAGGCTGTGGTTTGTTTGCCAATGAGTGGTCGGAGTATCTTGTAAAACATCTTCCAAAAGATAAACCCGTCGTCTGCTTCAAAGAACTTGACGAATGGGTAGATGGCATTTGGGAGACCTTTTATAATGAACATGAGGAAAGAGCAAAAGAAGGTGATGGTATTCTTTTGAATAAATATTATAATGAGGGGTCTTGCGCCACCATTGCTGCTGCATGGATAACAGGGGATAAGCAATGTAAATGGATGGCATACGGCGATAGCGTAGTCTTTCATTATAGTCAGGATACAGGTGTCTTGGAACATAGTTTTACGAAATTGTCTGATTTTAGCAATCCTCCCAGGTTGGTTAGCTGTAAAGATCCCCTGGAAGAGGAAGGTTTCAGTTGTGGTGACTTTTATCTGGATGAATCTTCGGTAGTCTTTGCTGCCAGCGATGCCTTATCGCATTATATCATGATGATGTATGAATTGTCTAAAAGTAAGGAATATGGTGCGGAACTTGCTGAAGAATATCTAAAAGCATCTGGCAATTCCCAACTTTTGAAAACAGCAGAGACCATGAAGTTTGAATTTGGGCAGGATGTGCTCCAATCTTTGTTAGATGCAACATCATCTAACAGTCGGTTTGAACTATATTTGAAAGAACTGAATTCGAAAGGAATCTTAGATATGGATGATTTTACGCTGGTTTATTTTAAAGGCTAGCGCCCATCTTCCTTATATTCCTATTTGTTGTTATTAAGATTTGTAGAAACAGATAAAATAACAGTACACAATATGCAGTATCCATTGATATCAGAATATGTAAAGGCCATTCAAGATGCTGGCGATAATCTTGATAAATTGGCTTACCTGACTCCCGTACTAGATGATCACGGAGAGCCATATCGCAGTAGTGGTGCTTTTGCCGTGGTGTTTAAGATGCAGGACAAGAGTACTGGGAAATGTTATGCCCTCAAATGTTTTACAGAAGAACAGGAGGGGCGAGCTGATGCCTATCGCCTGATTGCAGATGAATTGGATATGGTTGATTCTCCATATATTACTTCTGTAAAGTATATGGAGAAGGAACTCTTCGTGGACAGTCAATGCGAGGAGGATGAATTTCCTGTATTGTTGATGGATTGGGTAGAAGGGGAGACGATGGAAGCTTACATTGCTGCAAATTACCGGATTCAGTCAGCCATGTCGATGCTTAGTTATCGTTTTGGCAAGATGGCAGCTTGGCTCCGTACCCAGTCTTTTTCTCATGGCGACATTAAGCCAGACAATATCATAGTCCGTCCCAATGGGGCTCTTACATTGGTGGATTATGACGGGATGTTTGTGCCATCTATGAAGGGCAGCCAATCTCCAACTATCGGTACCAGGGATTTCAGTCATCCTTTGCGTACTGTGGATGATTTCGATGAAACGATAGATGATTTTTCATTGGCAAGTATTGCTTTGTCATTGAAGGCTATATCAATGAATTCTAAGTTGTTAGATGCCTATGGTGCTTCAGACAGACTTCTCTTCTCAGAAAATGATTATCGAAATCCAGCTAGTAGCAAGGTTATATCAGCTTTGCAGGAATTGATGTGTGATAAGGATTTCTGCACTCTTTACTCTCTTTTCATGCTTGCTTTGGCAAGAAAGGAACTTTCTGCATGTTCTTTCAGGTTGTTTATTGGCGAAAAGCCTATCCTTCCTCAAACAATTGAAGACTTACCAACCAAAGCTACAGAGGAAGAGTTGAAGGAAGCTTTTGTTGATGAATGGGGCGTGAAATATAGCAAAGATGGAAGAAAATTGTTGAAAGGCCCCAAAAAGCTTGATGGTATTTATTCAATCAGAAAAGGAACAAAGATTATTTGTGAAGAGGCATTTCGTTGGAGTAAAACTATTGGTTGCCATTTCTTGAAAAGCCTGGTTATACCTGATAGCGTTACGAACATTGGGGATTATGCATTTTGGGGATGCACTTCTTTGAAAAGCCTTGTTATTCCTGATAGTGTTACAAGCATTGGGAATGAGGCATTTTCTGGTTGCCGTTCTTTGCGTTGCGTTGTCATTTCTGATGGTGTAACTAGTATTGGAAATTATGCATTTTGGGGTTGCAAATCTTTGAAAAGCCTCGTTATTCCAGACAGTGTAACTCATATTGGAAATGGTGCATTTAATGGTTGTGAATCTTTGAAGAGTCTCGTTATTCCAGCTAGTGTTGGCAACATTATAGGTAATCCTTTTTCTGGCTGGAATGGAGAACTAAAATGTTTGTCACCTTACTTTATTTATGATAATAAAGTATTGTTTGATAAGGACAAAAGCAAAATTATCGCATTTAGAGATAAGAATACGACATCATATGTCATTCCTGATAGTGTTTCCTGCATTGAATTTGGTGCATTTTGGAATTGCCATTCTTTGAAAAGACTTGTTCTTCCTGATAGTGTGTCTAGCATAGGGGATTGGGCATTTTGGAATTGCCGTTCTTTGACAGATATTGTTATTCCTGATAGTGTGAACAGCATTGGTGATAGGGTGTTTTCTGGTTGCTGTTCTTTGAAGAGTCTCGTTATCCCTGACAGTGTGTCTAGCATAGGGGAAAGGGCATTTGAAGATTGCACTTCTTTGAGTAGCCTTGTCATTCCTGATGGCGTAACCAGTATTGGGCATTGTGCATTTAGGGGTTGTTATTCTTTGAGCAATATAGTTATACCAAATGGTGTGACAAGTATTGGAGGCTGTGCCTTTTCTCGGTGTAAATCTTTGGTAGAAGTTGTCATTCCTGATAGTGTAACTAGCATAGGTTATTGGGCATTTGATGGTTGCCGTTCTTTGACAGATATTGTTATTCCTGATAGTGTTACCAGCATTGGGGATGGGGCATTTGAGAATTGCAGTTTTCCATATGATCTTAAACAAGAATTAATCTCCCGATTTGGAGAAAAAATATTTGGGTAACCATGATGGGCTCTGATGTGAAATTGGGCTACCTGATTCTGGGAATAGAGTAAGGTGGCCTTTTTCAGAAAGATAGTTTCAGAAAAGATGTAATGAATTAATAATTATATAAGCTATGCAGTATCCAACAATATCAGAATATGTAAAGGCAAGTCAAGATGCTAGTGATAATCTTGATATGTCCACCGAAGCAACAGACGAAGAGTTAAATGAGGCCATTACGGATGAATTTGGTGTGAAATACAGCAAAGATGGAAGAAAATTATTGAAAGCTCCTTACAAACTTAATGGTACTTATTCTATTAAAGAGGGGGTGAGGATAATATGTAATAATGCATTTTGTCTTTGTAAATCTTTGCGTAGCATTGTTATTCCTGATGGCGTAACTAGCATTGGGGACGAGGCATTTTTCTTTTGCGAATCTTTGAGTAGTCTTGTATTTCCTAATAGCATCACTAGTATTGGGGATGATGCATTTGGTGGCTGCTGTTCTTTGAAGAGCCTTGTTATTCCTAACAGTGTAGTAAACTTGAAAGGTAATCCTTTTTCTGGCTGGGATGGAGAACTTAAATGTTTGTCTCCGTACTTTATTTATGACAATAAAGTATTGTTTGATAAAGGCAAAAACGTAATTTTCTCATTTAGAGACAAAGATGCTACATCATATGTCATCCCTGATTATGTTACCAGCATTGGGGATAGTGCATTTGAAGATTGCAAGTCTTTGAAGAGTTTAGTCATTCCTGATGGTGTAACTAGCATTGGGGATGGGGCATTTGATAATTGCTGTTCTTTGACTGATATTGTTCTTCCTGATGGTGTAACTAGCATTGGGGATGGGGCATTTTCATTTTGCGAATCTTTGACTGATATTGTTCTTCCTGATAGTGTTACCAGCATTGAGGATTGGGCATTTTCATTTTGCGAATCTTTGAAGAGTCTTGTTATTCCTAATAGTGTTACAAGTATAGGGGAATGTGCATTTGATAATTGCGAATCCTTGACTAGTATTGCTATTCCTGACAGTGTAACCAGCATTGGGGATAGTGCATTTTTGGATTGCTGTTCTTTGACTGATATTGTCATTCCAGATGGTGTAACTAGCATTGGGAATGGTACATTTTGGGGATGCGGTTCTTTGACTAACATAGCCATCCCTGATGGTGTTACCAGCATTGAGGAGAGGACATTTAGTGATTGCCGTTCTCTGTCTGATATTGTCATTCCAGATAGTGTAACCAGTATTGGGGAGAGGGCATTTGAAGGTTGCTCTTCTTTGAGTAGCCTCGTTATCCCTGACAGCGTTACTCGCATTGGGGATTGTGCATTTAGGGGTTGCACTTCTTTGACAGACATAGTTATTCCAGATGGTGTAACTAGTATAGGGTATTGTGCATTTGATGGTTGCACTTCTTTGAGTAGTATTGTTATTCCTTATAGTATTGTTGGTATTGTGAGTATAGCCTTTAAAGGTTGCGATCTTTTACGTAATATCGTTCTTCATTCTAGTGGTTCGGGTATAGGGGAATGTGCATTTGATGGTTGCGATTTTTTACGTAGTATCGATCTTCATGTTAATATTGTTCTTCCTGATGGCATTACCAGCATTAGAAATGAGGCGTTTTATTATTGCTCTTTTTTGACTGGTATTGTTATTCCTGATAGTGCTACCAGCATTGGGGAGAGGGCATTTGAAGGTTGTAAATCTTTAACCAGTATTGTTATTCCTGATAGTGTAACCGACATAGGAAAGTGTGCATTTTGGGGTTGCTGTTCTTTAAAGAGTCTTGTTATTCCTGATAGTGTAACCTGTATTGAGAATAGTACATTTTGGGGTTGCAAATCTTTGAGTAGCCTTGTTATTCCTGATAGTGTAACCTGTATTGGGGCATGTACATTTTATGGTTGCTGTTCTTTGACAGAAGTTGTCATTTCTGATAGTGTAACCAGCATTGGGTGTGATGCATTTGCATACTGTAAATCTTTGCGTAGCATAGTTATTCCTGATAGTGTAACTAGTATTGGGTATCGTGCATTTGAAGGTTGCAAATCTTTAAGCAGTATTGTTATCCCTGATGGTGTGACTAGCATTGGAAATGAGGCGTTTAGAGATTGCTATTCTTTGACTAGTCTTGTTATTCCTGATAGTGTAACCGACATAGGAAAGTGTGCATTTGAAGGTTGTGAATCTTTGCGTAGCATAGTTATTCCTGACAGTGTTACTAGCATTGGGTATTGTGCATTTGATGGTTGCACTTCTTTGCGTAGCATTGTTATTCCTGATAGTGTAACCAGCATTGGGATTGGTGTATTTTCTCGTTGCAAATCTTTGGAGTGCATCGTTATTCCTGATAGTGTTTCCTGCATTGGTGCTTGTGCATTTGATGGTTGCGAATCTTTGAGTAGCCTTGTTATTCCTGACAGCGTGACTAGTATTGGGGCATGGACATTTTTGGGTTGTAGTTCTTTGACTAACATAGTTATTTCTGATGGCGTAACCAGCATTGGGGAGAGGGCATTTGAAGGTTGTAAATCTTTAACCAGTCTTGTTATTCCTGATAGTGTTACCAGCATTGGGGATAGCGCATTTAGGGGTTGCACTTCTTTGACAGACATAGTTATTCCAGATGGTGTAACTAGTATAGGGGAATGTGCATTTGATGGTTGCTCTTCTTTGAGTAGTATTGTTATTCCCGATAGTGTAACTAGCATTGGAGGTGGGGCATTTGAAGGTTGTAAATCTTTAACCAGTATTGTTATTCCTGACAGTGTAACCAGCATTGGGAAGAGAGCTTTTGTATTATGTAATTTTCCAAACGATATTGAACATGAATTAATCTCCCGATTCGGAGAAGAAATATTTTGATAACTTTTTAGGTTATTCCTTGATTATTACGGCGAGAAAGAGATGCTGGCAAATCGATACAATCATAAATAGGAAGTCCTTCCCTCCAAGACATCCTCTTTTGCCTTCTCCTTTTCCATATATAAAATAAGAGGTGGAGAGTGTTCTCCACCTCTACCCTCTTGTTTGGTTGATTTACAGATGTATACATAGAATAAGTTCTGTGAACGCCTGCGTTTACTTATCTGCAAAGGTACTTGTTTCCTTTGAAACAAGCAAACATTCATCATATTTTTTAGCGCCTCTGTCATACGCTGTTCCAGGTCACGCAAGACATGAGCCAACACCATCACAAACAAAACTACATGTGGCTCAACGTGTGCGACCTGCCCGAAAAAATAATCCTAGCTAAAAAAACTTCAAAAAAAGTGGATTTCTAAGAATTTATTTATACCTTTGCAAGCACAAATAAGCCCTCGACAGCACGGTTAAGTCAAAAACAGATGAGAACATTCAATTTTATTGGTGACACCACCTATACAACAAGAGAAGGAATATCATACAGGATAGACAACAAGGAACATAATATTCAGCGAGTCGGCAAATCCTGGGTAGTGGATGGAAAGGCGAGTTCTCTTGAAGAAATGGTGAAGATGGGCATAGCTAAAAAAATATAGCACGAGTTTACAACAATACCGCTATTGATAAAGTTGTGAGGGAGGTGGTCAAATATTTCGACTACCTCTCGATTTTATTAATACATTGGATATCACAAACTGTGATTCCCAATGTTTAAGGTCGCAATTTGCGACCTTAAACATTTAATATTTTAGGAGTATGAAAAAGCCATATTTAACATACGCACTTAGTGCTGAAGGGAAATTGGTACATATCGATAGTGTGGCGAATGGAAAAGAGTGTGGATGTTTTTGCACCTGTTGTGGCGAGCCTCTTCAAGCGAAACAAGGTGCAAAGCGCAAGCACCATTTTTCTCATTTGTCAGGAACAGAATGTGAAGCTGCTTATGAGTCAATGCTTCACCTGTTGGCTAAAGAGAAAATACAGGAAGCATTCTATAATAGAACATCATTATATATAGAGTTTGAATATACTTCGTTTTGCAACCAAGAGAAATGCATTTTCATGTCCCATTCAAGAAGATGTTCCAATAAGGAGAGGAAAAGGTTTGACCTTAACCCACATTGCAGTCATCCGTCATGTAACTCCCTGATTTCCAACATCCTGA
>ERZ840407.1028-NODE-1028-length-14184-cov-3.968363_pt1 | contig 14184 bp, 13 predicted proteins | sample MGYA00519877_ERZ840407 | MGnify/ENA primary metagenome ERZ840407 (study PRJEB31850, sample SAMEA3708875) | human gut metagenome | biome: human gut; feature: human-associated habitat; material: faeces | place: China | collected 2014 ...
TGAATATTTTCCGGGGGTTCCATTATTTGAAAGCGATGATCTGTTAAACTGGAAACCGATCGGCCATTGCCTTACCAGAAAAAGCCAGGTCAATTTATATCAGGTTCCCGGTTCCGGCGGGGTGTTCGCACCGACGATCCGCTTCCATAACGGACGGTTCTATATGGTTACCAACAACAATACCTATCAGAAAAATTTTTATGTCTATACAGACGATATCTACAGCGAATGGTCGGATCCCGTTTTTGTGGATCAGGGCGGTATTGATCCGTCTTTGTATTTTGAAGGAGACAAAGTTTATTTTATCAGCAATGGAACGGATGAATCAGATGGAAGAGGCTGTATTTTCCAGTGTGAGATCGATATCACAACCGGAAAACGTCTGACAGAAAGCAGACCGATCTGGAAGGGAAGCGGCGGCCGTTATATTGAATCACCGCATATGTATCATTTTGGGGACTGGTATTATCTCATGGTTGCAGAAGGTGGTACGGAATATGGCCATATGGTAACTTATGCAAGGTCAAAAGATCCTTATGGACCATTTGAAGCGTATGCCCAAAATCCGGTACTTACCAACCGGAATCTGGGTGGTAATGAAAATCATATACAGGGAATCGGTCATGGTGATCTTATCACCACACCTTATGGGGAAACCTTTATGGTATGTCTGGGATTCCGGATCCAGAGCGACTGGATGCCGTTCCATCATTTAGGACGTGAGGTATTTTTAGTTCCGGTTACCTGGGATAACGATGGATGGTTCACTGCAGGTGTAAATGGAACCGTGGAATCTGTAATGGATATGCCGTTAAATGCCACGGCACAAGAAATAAACGGACGTTATGATGTTTCTTTTGAGACATTAAAAAATGAGCCGCAGCGTTTTTGCCATCTGCGTGAGTACCACAAGGAATGTTATGCATTTGCCAAAAACAGTGTGACACTTTTGGGCAATCGTTTTACCTTAAATGATGCAGAAACACCAACATTTTTAGGCGTCCGCCAGTCGGAGTTTGACACAGAACTTACCGTCGGACTTTCCGGGAATTCGCCGGAAGCGGGTATCACATTTTATCTGTCCGAGGAACATCATTATGATCTGGCTGTTTTATGTGATGAGAAGAAGCGCACATTGATCTTACGTCTGCGCATCGGGGATGCGATTATGGTGGTAAAAGAAATAGAACTGCCGGATGATGCAGAGGTTACCTTAAAAGTGGTATCCGATCCGGCGCAGTATCATTTTTATGGAGTGTTGGACGGAAAAGAAATTCTGCTTGGAAGCACACGTACAAAATACTTATCTTCTGAAGTTGCAGGGGGTTTTACCGGTGTTGTGATGGGAATGTATGCGGTAAACCCGGAGGAAGCTGAAGATTGTAAGGCCCTGTTTATGAATTTATGCTGGAAACAGGGGAAAAACAGAGGTTAAAGCGTAAACCTTAGTGTTTTATCATGAAAAAAACAGGGATTACATGTTACTATAGTATGTAATCCCCGTTTTTTAGATGTATTCGATCGAAATAAAATAAATCTTTTTTAAAATCTGTTATACACTCTCAAACTCATCAACGATCTCCTGTGAAGGTGGTGTAGTCAAAAGACTGACAACAACGATCGCAGCTGCAGAACATAAAAATGCCGGAAGCAGTTCATAAATTCCAAACAGGCCTCCAAGTGGGGCAATCAGATATTTCCATATAAATACCATAACGCCACCGACAATCATTCCGGCAAGTGCACCATTTCGATTGGTACGTTTCCAGAATAATGAAAACAGCATGACAGCACCGAAAGTCGCACCAAATCCTGCCCAGGCGAAAGATACGATGCGGAATACAGAACTGTTTGGGTTTCTGGCAAGGAAAACACCGATAATGGCGATCACAACAACTGTAAGTCTTGCCATAAGCATGGAAGATTTTTTGGAAAGCTTTAATCCCATGCAATCACAGAACAGGTTTTGTGAAACACATGAGGATGCAGCCAAAAGCTGTGAATCCGAAGTTGACATGGTACTTGCAAGGATTCCGGCAAGAATAAGTCCAGCCATGATAACGGATAAAACACCGTGATTACTTAAAAGGACAGCTGTTCTGACAATCAGTGTCTCAGACTGAGCCGAATTCTCAAATAACGCAAGGGCACCGGCTTTGGTCATTGCAGAACCGATAATACCGATAAAAATGGCAACAAACATGGAAATAACAACCCATACGGATGCAATCCTTCTGGAGGTTTTTAATTTGTTCTCATCCTCGATTCCCATAAAACGAAGCAGGATATGCGGCATGCCAAAATATCCGAGTCCCCATGCAAGTGTTGATGCAATGGTAAGACTTTTGTATGGAACGGATGCGCCGGCTGCAGGGTCATAGGAAGAAAAAAGACTTAAATATCCGTTCATGGATTTTGCGTTCGCAATAATGGCATCAAATCCTCCGGCAGTGTGGATACCGAAAATTACAACGATAAAGAGTGCAATTGTCATGATGATACTCTGAATCAGATCCGAATCCACCAAGAGTGGTGTACAAAACAATGACGATCGCGCTGATAATCATTGCCGGAAGATAGGAAACACCAAACAGTGTAGAAAACAATTTACCACATGCAGCAAAACCGGAAGCGGTATACGGCACAAAGAAAATCACGATCATAATTGCAGAAATTGCCATCAGTGCATGGCTTTTATCACGGTATCTGTTTTCGAAAAAAGCCGGCAGCGTGATGGAATTGTTTGCTTTGTGGGTATAACGGCGCAGGCGTTTTGCAACGATCAGCCAGTTGAGATAGGTACCGATTGCAAGCCCGATCGCAGTCCAGCCGGCCTCAGCACAACCGGAAAGATACGCAACACCGGGCAGTCCCATCAAAAGCCAGCTGCTCATGTCAGATGCTTCCGCACTCATTGCAGTTACAATCGGCCCGAGTTTACGGCCACCCAGATAAAAATCAGAAACATCATTGTTCTTTTTGGAATAGAGTACACCAATGCCAACCATCAGGATCAGATAAATGATCATGACGAGAAGCAGTCCTATTGTCTGTCCTGTCATAACAAAACTCTCCTTTGTCTGTTCATATAAATTTTTGCAAGTATATCATGAATGAAACATTACTGCAATACTGTATCACAATAAAGTTGTAATGTAAAATATTTTTTATTGACATAGCGCGAAAGATATGATATTTTACAGAAAAAAGTATGAAACGGGAATGAGGTTCTCCCACGATTAATTCGAAACCGCTAAATTTAGCTGATGACTTCTGTGTAGACTGCACGGGGGTATCAGCTTTTTTTGTGATTTCGAAAAATAATCAGATAAAGAAAGGATGTTTGTGCAAAAAAATTGCACAGCGAAGGATTAAACGGATGGAAAACAAATCACAAACGATTGTTTTATCTCTGAAATATGTATTGCTTGCCATTTTAACCGGTGTACTGGTTGGAATCATTGATACAGTATTTGGCAGAGGACTACTGACAATTTCTGATTTTCGGACAGGCCATTATTTGTATCTGATACCGTTTCTGCCGTTTGCTGGTCTTTTGATCACATGGCTGTATTATCATTTCAGCGAGACAAGCTTAAAGGGGATGACATTAGTATTTGAGACGGGACAGAAAAAAAGAGAGGATATTCCGTTGTTGTTAATTCCTCTGGTCATGTCTGGAACCTGGATCACGCATTTATTCGGAGGAAGTGCCGGCCGCGAAGGCGTCGCCGTGCAGATCGGTGCAGTGTTATCACATGTACTTGGGCGCAGATTTCATCTTCCAAAAGACAGCCGCGTTATGCTGATTACCGGTATGGCGGCGGGGTTCGGTGGTTTGTTTCAGACGCCGCTTACAGCCGTATTTTTTTCCATGGAAGTGATCGTTGCAGGAAAAATACAGTATGAAGCACTGCTGCCGGCACTGATTGCTTCATATACAGCTGCTTATACTTCCCATACACTGGGGCTGGAAAAATTATATGTGCCGCTTAAGGATACACTTGAGATATCAGATGCTGGTATGGCTGTCCGGCTCATTGTGCTTGGAATCATTTTTGGACTGACCGGACGGCTGTTTTCGTTTCTGCTTGCAAAATCAAAAAAGTTTTTCGGAGAAAAAATCAAAAATCCATATTTCAGGATAGGTGTTATTTCCATCCCGTTAGCACTGATTTTGTTTCTGCTTTACAACGGAAGATACAGCGGACTTGGAACCAATCTGATCTCGGCAGCATTTTCTGGCGGAATGATTTATTCTTATGACTGGATCTTAAAACTGCTGCTGACAATTTTAACTCTTGCAATCGGATATCAGGGTGGGGAGGTTACACCGTTATTTTCCATTGGTGCATCGCTTGGAATTGTTTTAGGGGGAATTCTTTCCATTTCGCCGGTTCACTGTGCGGCACTCGGATACGCAGCTGTATTTGCAGGTGCAACGAACACACTGCTTGCGCCGGTGTTGATCGGACTTGAAGTATTTGGAGCAAATGATATGGTGCCGTTTCTGATCGTATGCATTTTTGCTTATCTGGTGAACGGGGATAAATCTATTTATGGAGCGCAGGAAGTGAGAAAGTAATTTTGGCCAGTATTGCTTTCATTGTTTCAGGTAAGGTTTTATGATAGAATATCAGGTATCACAAGCTTGGTGCCTGCGCTAAAACTTGTGATACCTGAAAACAGACAAGAATAACGCTTAAAATAAATGTGTTTAAGGGAATATATTTTGTAATAAGACAATAAGGAAGTGAGGCTAACCATGAGAAAGAAAGAACTTGCCAAAGAAGTGATCGAGCGTCTGAAAAAAGAATACCCGGATGCCGGATGCAGTCTCGAATATGACCAGGCGTGGAAACTTCTGGTCAGTGTCCGCTTGGCGGCACAGTGTACCGATGCAAGGGTAAATATCGTTGTAGAAAAATTATATGAAAAATTTCCGGATGTGAAAGCACTTGCCGAAGCGCCGGTGGAAGAAATTGAAGAAATTGTAAGACCGTGCGGACTTGGAAAAAGCAAGGCACGGGATATCAGTGCATGTATGAAGATTTTATGGGAGCAGTACGGTGGAAATGTGCCGGAAGATTTTGATGCCCTTTTAAAACTTCCGGGTGTGGGAAGAAAGAGTGCGAACCTGATCATGGGAGATGTATTCGGCAAACCGGCGATTGTGACAGATACCCATTGCATCCGTCTCTCCAACCGCATCGGTCTGGTCGATAATATGAAAGAACCTAAGAAAGTAGAAATGGCTTTATGGAAGATCATTCCGCCCGAAGAAGGCAACGATCTCTGTCACCGCCTGGTCAATCATGGCCGCGATGTCTGTACAGCACGCACTAAACCTTACTGTGACAGGTGCTGTCTGAATGATATCTGTGAAAAAAATGGTGTAGACAGCCAGGAATAATTATTTTATACACATATAACCAAAATAATCCATACCATTATACACATTATCCCAAAGAAAATCCCCATCTCTGTGTTTCTTTAACCAGAACGTGTCTGAAAAAGGCTCTAGCTCAGCAGATGAGGACTTTCTTATTTGCCTAAATGTGCTCCTCAAGGCTTGCGAAGAAAAGTTCATAGAAATCGTCTTCCCCTGCAAGCTTCGGAGAGTTTTCACCTCCACCGTTTGTACTTCTTCGCATGGTAGCATAAAATTCTTCTCCGGCTGTGATCAGATCCATCTCATAAATCTGATATCCCAGTTCCCGACACTTCGCGCAGAAAGCGGCAAGCGGCTGTTCTGCCTTTCTGGTGTCCATCAGTTCCTGCCAGATGTTACGGTCTTTCAGTGCTTTTTCTCTTAATTCGTCTAACATTGCTCCGATTTCCATAATAACATTCCTCCTCTTTGTTTTCTGACCTTCATCAAATAACTATTCCATCGTTATCTGCTGAATTGTTACTTCATCAGTTCATAATAAAATATATACTGCTGCATCACGCCCCGGCAGCCCTTATAACGTCTGTTTGGAAATCCCCGTTTATAATGGGCATCCAATGCCTGGCGGATGTGAGTATCTACAGGAAATGCATCCAGCTGATGCAATCCGAAAAGACAGATACAGTCAGCTACTTTCTCACCAACTCCATACAGTCCCAGCAGTTCTTTTCGTGCAGCTTTATAAGTCATATCATGCAGACTGTTAAGTGAAATATCTCCGAAACAGACTTTTCTGGCTGTGTCCAGCACATATTTTGCTCTGTATCCCAGATTGCACTCCCGAAGCTGTTCTTCCGTTGCCAAAGCCAGTGCCTCTGCAGTCGGAAACGCATAATATTCTGCACCTGTGCTGCTTGTTTTTCTTACTCCAAATTCCCGGCTGATATTTTCAATACACTTCTTTATTCTTGTAATATTATTCTGTTGAGAGATCAGGAATGAAATAATCATCTCCCACAGATCCTGCTGCAGAATGCGGATTCCGCTTCCCCTCTCTCCTGCTGCTGTCAGATATTTATCCCTTGGATTGATCATGTTTATATATTCACTGTAATCACAATCCAGATCAAAATACCGGATCCAGAAGAAAATGAAATCTTCTTCCGGACAAAAGAAATTGACAATTCCTCTCTCCTGAGTCAGTTCCAGATATTTATCTCCCGCAATCACCCGGTAACGGTCATCACCGATCTGATCCATCCGAAAGCACTGCCCGGATCTACAGATCTGCCCTAGGTCAAAATTATCCATTTCTATTGTCAGCATACTATATAACCCCTTATCCTTCTGTTACCAATGTTACTAATAACTCTTTTTTTTCTTGATGAATATATGAATGTATTATATACTATTCTAAGTATAAACGTAAAGCAGAAAGGGGTTCTTACCAATGAAATTTATATATCCTGCGGTTTTCCGCAAAAATGAAGAAGGCAGATATAAAGCATTTTTTCCGGATCTTGCCTGTTGTGAAGCTGAAGGCGACACTCTCGACGATGCGATCGATAATGCAAACGAGGCTGCTTATAACTGGATTTATGCAGAAGTAATGGAAGATGAAATGGATCTCCCTGCAATTTCCGATGAATCCGATCTGGATCTGCTGGAGGGAGATATTGTAAGAAATATTCAGGTCAATATCCGTATGTATGACGGATGGGATGAGTAACCACTACCCGCAACGACAAATTACAGAAATTCAGCTCCGTTATGTTACAATAAATCAAACATTAACGGAGCTTTTTTATTATTTAAATCTGCTCAGACGCACTTCGGTGTACTATCTGCAAAACGATTTTTTTCTCTCGTTTTGCACTTCAAAAAAGGAGGTTTTACTATGAACACAAAAAAGTTCAAAAAGTTCTTTGTGAGTATTGCACTCAGTGCTGTTCTCACGTTATCGTCCGCTTCCTCTGTATTCGCAGCCACAGCACAGCTGGTACCCGCTGAACAAACTGCGAAACTGACTCAAAGTAACGATTCTGATGCCCCTGCCATTGAATCATCTGATGCACAGAATGCCTGCGCTTCTCTTACCGCCCAGCCAGGGATCAGCCAGACAGCAGCTTCCGAGAATTCTGTAACTATTCAGTGGAACCCTGTTACCAATACTTCCAAATATGCTGTCAATATCAGCCCTTTAAGTTCCTCTTCTTATCGTTTTCTCGGCTATATTGGCAATACCCACAATAAAGCTAAGATCAATAAGCTAAAAGCAGGAACTGCTTACGTTATTAAAATCACAGCACTGAATTCATCCGGCATTGCGATTTCTTCCCGTACTGTGGGATGTACCACGCTTTATTCAAAGGTAAAGATTAAATCTTCCTATGCATCAACCGGCAGATATACCTTCAATATGCAGACTGTAAACCCTTCAAACTCCATTACAGGTTATAAGGTTGTATACCAGAGTTCTGCAGCCCACAAACTTATAACTAAATATTTTAATACCAGATATTCCTTTACCATTCCAATATCCGGCAATACATTTTATCAGGTGAAGATTTACCCTTATCTGGTTCTGGGAAATAAACGGTATGTAAGTTCAACCTCTACGGACAGATATATTTCCAATGTCATCACTCTTCAGAAAGCAGGCAACACAAACAGCTCCATGAGCGTAAAATGGAACAGAACTGCCGGTGCAGACAATTACAGTATTTACATAAAATATCCGGGAAGCAGTTCTTTCAAAAAAGTAAAAACAACAACTTCCAATTTCTTTACACTCACCGGAATGAAAAAGAATACAAAGTACGGCATTAAGGTAATTGCCAATAAAAAAGTGAAAAACAAAGTATGGCATTCTGATTCCAAAGCCTATAATATGTCCTTAGTCTGACCATAGTTATCCATAGCAATTGCATAAATCCGGCGTTACTGTTCACTCCGTTCACAGTAACGTAGCCAAAATTCATTCCAGATTGCCTGCGGCAATGGAATTTTGGCTTGTATGTCTCGGGATTTTGGCATATTCATGCCAAAACACCTCGCGGGACAGTGGCGTGTGAACAGTAACAATCCGGCTACGTTATCAATGACGTAGCCAAAATTTTATATTGACTTTCCCATATCTGAGTGATACACTGATTGTAATTGAGACAAGGGGTGCTTGTGTAAACAGGCTGAGAGTAAGCTGTATCGCTTTAACCCATTACCTGATTTGGATAATGCCAACGTAGGGAAAGTTATAGTTCTTCCACACTGCAATATGCTTGTTGGCGTATTGCAGTTTTCCTTTTACTCTGAACGGACATATCATATTATCTCCCCCCTGTTTTAATTGTGGACAAACAGTCAGGCAAATGATTTCACACGCCTGAAAGGCAATAAAATATTGCCACGACAGACCGGGGGCACCACTCTCTGTCACACCAGTAGTTTACTTAAAAACTTACGAATATGCGCAGGTGCAAGTCCCTGCTGTATGCAGGAGGCGCAGTTCATTTAACATTGCTGTTTATCTATTACTATGTGCAGCAATTAAGAGCCCACAGTGCAGGGCAAGGAGGAAAAAATGACACAGTATACAACGCAGATGGACGCGGCACGTCAGGGAATCATCACACCACAGATGGAAACCGTAGCAGAAAAAGAACACTTTGACGTGGAAGAATTAAGAGAACTGATCGCAAAAGGACAGGTAATTATTCCCTGTAACAAAAATCACAAGAGCATCAGTCCGAGCGGTGTCGGTGCAAAGCTGACCACCAAGATCAATGTAAATTTAGGTGTTTCCAGAGACTGGAAAGACGTTGATATGGAATATGAAAAGGTACATTCAGCAGTAGAAATGGGTGCAGAAGCCATCATGGATCTCAGCTCCTACGGAGATACCAGAAGCTTCCGCCGCAAACTTACATCCGAATGTCCGGCAATGATCGGTACTGTTCCGATCTACGACGCAGTAGTATATTATCACAAAGCACTTGGCAAGATTACTTCTGAAGAGTGGATTGATATCGTACGTATGCATGCAGAAGACGGCGTGGATTTTATGACTATCCACTGCGGTATGAATCGTGCAACCGCAGCACGTTTCAAACAGAATAAACGTCTCATGAACATTGTTTCCAGAGGTGGTTCTATTATGTTCGCATGGATGGAAATGACAGGAAAAGAGAACCCGTTCTATGAGCATTTTGATGAAATTCTTGATATCTGCAGAGAGTATGATATCACTTTAAGTCTGGGAGATGCATGTCGTCCCGGATGTATTGCAGATGCAACTGATACTGCACAGATTGAAGAGCTGATCACTCTCGGTGAGCTTACCAAACGTGCATGGGAAAAGGATGTTCAGGTTATGATCGAGGGACCTGGCCACATGCCGCTGAACCAGATCGCAGCTAATATGGAGATCCAGAAAACTCTTTGCCATGGCGCTCCTTTCTATGTACTTGGACCGCTTGTAACAGATGTTGCTCCCGGATATGACCACATTACTTCCGCAATCGGCGGTGCGATTGCTGCTTATTCAGGTGCTGCTTTCCTCTGCTATGTAACACCTGCAGAACATCTTCGTCTGCCAAATGCAGCTGATGTAAAAGAGGGAATTATCGCTGCCAAAATTGCTGCTCATGCTGCTGATATTGCCAAAGGAGTTCCCGGTGCCGCAGAATGGGATTATAAGATGAGCGAAGCGAGAAAACGTCTTGACTGGGAAGAAATGTTCAAACTCAGCATGGATCCTGAGAAAGCAAGACGCTACCGCGCAGAGGCCAAACCTGAGAAAGAAGACACCTGCAGTATGTGCGGAAACTTCTGTGCCGTAAAGAATACAAACCGTATTCTGGATGGTGAAATTGTTACTATTTTTGATGAATGATGCTTTTATAAAAGCCGTATTTCAACATGTTTGATTGTTGAAATACGGCTTTTTATTTACTATATTTTCATCGCAAAATACCTTTTTACCATAACTTCATCATATCTGACATAATACATCCACCGGCTGAACCATGCTCCATAATCTCATTTAACTGCCCTGTTCCCGGATGTATCCCTCCTATGGCATATACAGGAATCTTTACTGCTTTACAGACATTCTCCAGAAATTCCAGTCCTCTGGGTGGAAGTCCTTTTTTACAGTCAGTTGTATAAATATGTCCTGCCGTAAGATAATCAGCTCCCAGACTTTCTGCTTTCAATGCATCTTCTACGGAGTGGACCGAACTTCCGATCTGCCGGAAACCTCCAAGCTTTCCCTCATATTTTTCCAACAGAAATATTGGCAGATGAATGTATGGATGGTGCAGTTTTTCTGCTGCGTTTACATAGGTATGTAATATGCAGGGAACCTGATATCTCTTACAGATTTCCAGTATCTGCTCTGCCAGACGAGAATATTCTTCCTCCGGCAGATCCTTTTCCCTCAGAATAACCGCCTTCGGATGAAGGCTGCATACACGCTCGATCTGTTCTGCAAAGGGACGTTGACACAGGGAGCGGTTGGTCACTGCAATTACATTTTCATATGGATTTTTCTGCATTTTAGAGGTACACATAATCATTCATAACCGGCTGAAGATCATGATCCAAAAGTGCCTTATAGACTTCATCTACAGACCTTCCGTCTGAAATCTCAAACTGGTCATCTCCTTTATCTTCGATATCCTCCACATGACTTCCGATTCCTGTGCTGACTCCTGCTGAAATCTTTGTCGCAGCAATTCCAACCAGGTTATCGCGGACACGCTCACACTCTCTGGTAGATACCGTAATGCTTGCAAATGGCATAAACAGACGATAGGCGCAGACCACCTGAAGCAGCTGTGGTTCATGTACATCCATAGGATTAATACGGTCATTATTGATGATCGGACGAAGTCTCGGACAGGAAAATGCAATCTCTGCATGAGGATATTTTCTCTGCAGAAGATATGCATGATACCCGGTGGCAAAAGCATCCTTACGGAAATCATCCAGTCCCAGAAGTGCAGCAAATCCTACTCCTCGCATACCACCCTTTAAAGCACGTTCCTGTGCGTTCAGACGATAAGGAAATATACGCTTATGCCCTGCAAGATGCAGAGTTTCATACTTATCTGAATTATAAGTCTCCTGGAATACCGTTACATAATCAGCTCCGCATTCATGGAGATATGCATACTCATCTGAATTCATAGGATAAACTTCAAGTCCGATTACTTTGAAATATTTCCGGGCAATCTTACATGCTTCTCCGATATATTTTACATCAGATTTTGCTCTGCTCTCTCCTGTAAGAATCAGGATTTCCTGCAGTCCTGTCTTTGCGATAGCAGCCATTTCCTTATCAATCTCTTCTGCATTCAGCTTTGCTCTGCGGATCTTATTATGGCAGTTAAATCCGCAGTAAATACAGTAATTCTCACAGTAATTTGCAATATAAATAGGGGTAAACATATACACACTGTTCCCAAAATGTTTCCTGGTTTCTTTCTGCGCAGCCTGTGCGATTTCCTCCAGAAGAGGCAATGCAGCCGGAGACAGCAGTGCCTGAAAATCCTCTGGTGTACGGTTATCATGAGCAAGTGCCCTGCGTACATCTGCCTCTGTATATTTATCATAATCGTAAGCATTCATGGCAGAAATAACCTGATCCATCACGTCTGATTCTTCCAGTACTTCCATTCCCGGAAGATATTTCATATGATCGATCCTGTTCTTTTTCATATCTTCCAGAATCACTTCATTGACAATACTTTCGTTGAAGTGTTCCCCATGTTCCATATTTTTTTCTGTTGTTTCCATTGATGTTTTCTCCTCTTTATTACCATTTGGCAACTTTCGTTTTCCTATAAATTAATACCTACTCCGCAGTTATAGCAATCCTCTAAAATAATGCATCTTAGAATGATTTTTTATTTATTACTCATGAAGAAAACCAGTCAGTGGAGAGGATGCGCTTGCACCTTTTTCCAGGGTTCTTCCCAGTCCGGCAAGGTATGCACTTCGTCCTGCTTCAATAGCTTTTTTAAATGCTTCAGCCATTATCTGCACATCACCTGCTGTGGCAATCGCAGTATTTGCCATAACTGCAGATGCCCCCATCTCCATGGCTTCACACGCCTGAGAAGGACGTCCGATTCCTGCATCCACAATGATCGGGAGCTCAATTTCGTCAATCAAAATCTGGATAAATTCCTTAGTGCACAGACCTTTATTAGAGCCAATCGGAGAACCCAGCGGCATGATGCAGGCAGCTCCGGCATTTACCAGATCTCTGGCTGCATTCAGATCCGGGTACATATAAGGCATTACTACAAATCCCTCTTTTGCAAGAATTTCTGTAGCTTTGACAGTTTCATAGTTATCCGGAAGCAGATATTTTGAATCATGGATCACTTCGATCTTTACGAAATCACCGCATCCGATTTCTCTGGAAAGTCTGGCAATACGAACTGCTTCTTCTGCATTTCTGGCACCTGAAGTATTGGGAAGAAGAGTAACATTTTTCGGAATATAGTCCAGAATATTTGCCAGTCCACCTTCATTGGCACGACGCAGAGCCAGAGTGATAATCTGCGCATCTGCCTTTTCAATACATGCTTTCACCAGATCCAGAGAAAATTTTCCGGATCCCAGAATAAAACGGGAAGTAAATTCATGACCTCCCAAAATCAGTTTGTCTTCATTATTTGTACTCATAATTTAAGTCCTTCTTTCGTATATTATAATGTGATATCAGGATATTCCTGTTTATCTTCCACCTCCCATGAAGCTGACTATTTCCAGTATGTCATTTTCATGTAAAACAGTAGTGCTGTACTCGGCTTTTGACAGAATTCTTTCATTTAATTCTACTGCAATCTGGCTGGGCACATAGCTGTTTTCCTCCAGATATTGCCCTATTGTAAGAGTATTCTGCAATTCTTTTGTTTTTCCATTAACAGTAATAAGCATACTTTCTCCTTTCCGGGAAAAGAAGGTCTGGCCTCTACAACATAAAAAAGAGTCCACAAAAGAATACACCCGCGGTGGTGCACCCCTTCATGAACTCTGTTCACTCTCATCTTTCCCAATATTCATCTGTTATAATGTAAATTTCCCTGTAAGCCCCCGGCTTTCTCTCGCTTATTACAGATTGATTACCGGACAGCTGAATTTCTTCAAATGCGTGAGATAAATAAAAAGGAGATGCCAGTCATCTCCCTTTAAAATCATATCTTATAGGTTCCTACGTTGGCATTATCCAAATCAGGTATAAGGGTCGAAGTTGAAGACTTCCTCTCAGCCTGCCATCACAAGCTCCCCTGTTATTTACAATGCTTAGTATAAGGCGAATTATGATTAATGTCAAGTCTGAAAGGCTTAAGCCACCTTACATAACGGAATAGAAAACCCCGGAAGGCTCGCACACTTCCGGGGTTTTCGTTTTTGCCAATGTTTGAATTTCATCACATTTCTTAGCTACTATTATCTTATGCTTTCCACTCTGTTTTGTCAACCAGAGTATATTACAATTCCGGAACCACTGTAGTCCATAGATGATTTCCTATTTTCTGGAAATCCCCCTCCAGAGACATTACAGTTACTACTGCATCCTTGTCAGGAAACGCCAGACAGAACTGACCATAATTTCCATCGGATCGATAGGAACCGGCTTCCGGATTCATGACAAACTGATATCCATATCCAAAACCGGAATAAAGATTTCCCGGACTTCCTGCCGCTGAATTGTCTACAAGATTGGAAGTCGCAACTTTCATATACTCTTCCGGCACCAACTGTTTTCCATTGTATTT
>ERZ840407.1034-NODE-1034-length-14160-cov-18.175186_pt1 | contig 14160 bp, 16 predicted proteins | sample MGYA00519877_ERZ840407 | MGnify/ENA primary metagenome ERZ840407 (study PRJEB31850, sample SAMEA3708875) | human gut metagenome | biome: human gut; feature: human-associated habitat; material: faeces | place: China | collected 2014 ...
GAGAGAATCTGCCGGTCGCCGGATGCCTGATTCAGAAGGTAGACAAAATCCGAGTTTTCAAAGATGTTCTCCACCTCACGGGACGCAAGAAGATCCTTGACGTTCTGCGTGATTCCGGTCGGGATGCCGCCCCATTTTCTGAAACGCTTCCAGATTTCCACGCTGTACGCAGCGGTCTGTTCCTCTTTCAAGAGCAGATGGAACTCGTCCATGTAGTAGCGCGTTGCCTTGTGCTGGGCACGGTTGATGGTAACTCTGTTCCACACCTGATCCTGCACGATCAGCATACCGAGCTTTTTGAGCTGCTTGCCGAGTTCGCGGATGTCATAGCAGACAAAGCGGTTGTTGACATCCACATTCGTTCTGTGATTGAAGACGTTCAGAGAGCCGTGAACATAGATTTCAAGGGCAGTTGCAATGCGCTGTGCCTCCGGCTCCTTCTGATTTCTCAGAATGTTGTAGAGGTCTTCGAGGATCGGCATTTTCTCCGGCTTGGGGTCTGCAAGAAAATCCTGATAGACCATGCGGACGCTGCGGTCAATGATGGTCTTCTCAACCGGCTGCAAGCCGTCCTTGCCGCCGACAATCAGCTCACACATGGAGAGGATGAAGTCGGATTTCAGCGTCAGCGGGTTTTCCTCTTCGGAGTAGTTCGTGTTGATGTCCAGCGGATTGATGTAATCCGTGCTGACCGGCGAGATGCGGATGACCTGACCACCGAGCTTCTGCACAAGGGGGAAATACTCAGCTTCGGGGTCGCAGACGATGATGTCATCCTCCGTGATGAGGAAGGCATTCGTCATTTCACGCTTTGCGGAGAAGGACTTACCGGAACCGGGCGTACCCAAGATCAGTCCGTTGGGGTTTTTGAGCTGCTTGCGGTCAACCATGATCATGTTGTTGGAAAGCGCATTCAGCCCGTAGTAGAGAGCTTCGCCGCCTTGAAAAAGCTCCTGCGTGGTGAACGGCACGAAAACCGCCGTGCTGGAAGTGGTCAGTCCGCGCTCGATCTCCACCTGATTGACGCCGATAGGCAGGGATGACATCAGCCCTTCCTCCTGCTGGAAGTCGAGACGCTTGAGCGCACAGTTGTACTTCTGAGCGATGGCGGCGGTCTGGAACACCGCGTTTTCGAGCTTCTGGCGGTTGGTTGCTGTGTTCATGATGAGGATAGTCACAAGGAACAGTCTCTCATTGCGGGTCTGGAGATCCTGCAACAGACGCTTTGCCTCACCGCCGAAAGTGGCAAGATCGGACGGGATGATGTCCATATCGTAGCCAGAGCGGACCGCCTTTTTCTGTTCTTCGATCTTCATCTTGTCGAGGTCGGTGATCTTCGACTTGATGCTCTTGATTGCCTTCGCCTGGTCAATCGTCCGGATATGAAAATTGACCGTGATGTTGCTGTCCATCTCAAGGAAGTCGGCAAGCATACGGTCATTGAGTTCCGGCGCGAGGATTTGCAGGAAGCTCACCGCACCGATGGTTCTGCCCATCTTGAAGCACTTGCCTTCACGGAAGTCAAAGGAAGTGGGCGCGATGAAGTCCTTCGTGCTGAGTCCCGTCCGGGCTACCATGTCAAAGGAAAAGCGGAACGGCTCATTGGTGTCCATGTTGAACACATCATGAAGCACTTTCAGCCGCTCGTAGCCGGACAGCGGCTCGGTTCTCACACCGAGGGTTTTGAAGTTGTTGAGAATGTCGGTTTCAATGCGTTCGAGCTTCGGTTTTGCCGTGCGGAGGGAGTCTGCCTCAATGCCGAAGGTGATGTACTTCTTCTTGACCAGCCCGTTGTTACCCTTGGTGAGCTGGCTTTGCAGCATACCGGAATACTCGGAGCGGATGTCGTTGAAGGCGTCCTCCTGTGCCGGAATGTTGATGCGCTTGCGGAACTCATTGAGGCTTGCCTTCTGATTGATGAAGGAGAGCTGGACGAAGATCGAGCTGTCGAAGTAGTTCAGAAAGTCGCACCAGTTCTCAAAGATGGCAGTTTTGTCCTCGTTCTGCGCAAGCTGGTAGTTGATGTCCTCAAAGGCGATGGACTTCGTGTAGAGGCGGCTGTTTACCTTGCAGATACCGTCGCGGCACATCTCCACATAGGGAATGGTCTGCTGGGCGGACTTGCGGACTTTCTTTGCCTTCCTGTCCTTTTTCTTCTGCATGACGATCCGCTTCTTCTCCTGAGCGGAAAGGGCATCACCGTAAACGACGCCGTTTTTGACCGTCATCTTAGGCTTTGCCTTTGCTGTGCTGTTGTTCAAGCTGCAATTCCTCCTGTTCTTTGATTTTCTGCTGAATTTCAGCGTAGAGATTGTTTGTGCGATAGGGACGCACCTTGTCCCGGATGAACATAGACTGTACGATGTGGTACAGATACTTTTCGGCGGGCTGACCGTCCTTCTCGTAAAGTGCGAAGAAGATAAACGGGAGCATGATGACCACCATCAGCATTGCCGCCGTGGACAAGTCGAGATGTGCCTTCGCCAGAAAGAAGATCGGAACACCGACTGCCGCAGCAACAGAAAAACAGATGAGCTGCCGCTTGGTCAGGTTGAACATGACCTTCGTTTTGACGCGGTTAAGATCCTTCGGGACCGGAACAAATGCCATTTCTTGAACTCTCCTTTCTGAGCTGCTTTTCATAGCGCAGCTTCATTTGTGCGGGATATTGATCCTCCTTCGGCTGACGCTTACCCGTCCAGCGAAGCCCACCCGCTTTGCCTTGACAGATCCAGCCGGAAGCCCGAAGGCTTGCACCGTTTTCACTTTCCAGTGTGTAGGTGATGATGCGCTTATAGCCCATAGCCGCAGCAGCTCTTGCCGCCGCGCCGTAGAGAAAGCTGCAAGCGTTCTTCTCTCCGTTGGTGCATAGCCTTGTAACCTCCAATGTGAAGCCGTCATCCAGATACCGGCTGACGGGACGCCCGGCGATGATCACGCCGACCAGCTCACCGTCTGCTTCACAGCCGATGGAAAACTTGTGACCGGCAACCGGCTTGTGATGCCGGTGATGCTGCCGGACATACTCGTTGGCGTCTCGAAGGGAGATGGGTCTTAGCCGCAGCATGGTGTTTCCTCCATAGGAAGATGAGCCGTGCATTCGACCTCGTTGCCCCAAACGTCCCAGCCTTCGGGAGACTGACGGGCAAAAAGCTCTACGCGGGGAAGGTCTCCCATGAGCCGGACAATGCGCTCCCGCGCTTCATCCGGCTTTTTGGAATGCTCTTCGATATGGCTGAGGATGACCTGACGCACACCGGCGTCAACACGCTTCGGATGTCCCTTCGTAGCAAGGATGCAGATTTCGGCGTTCGCCCTTGTCCAATACCCCATGCCAGTGAAGAGATCATCGTTCTTGCGGTTTTGCTTCACCCATACAAAAGCCACGGTCTTATAAGAAAAGCCCCATGCCGCCAGCACTTCGAGTGCTTCACAGAGGCACGGGAACGTGATCCAGAGGAACAGAGCGCAGTCCTTGGCGGCAAGCTCACCGACCGGAAGTGCCTTGATGTCTTCAATACACATTGTCGGGTAGTGGCTTTCTGCCGACCGTCCCTGTCCCTTCTTGGAGTAAGTCCGATACGCCCAAGGGGGATCGGCGTAGATGATGCTGTACTTCTTCATGCTGCCGACCTCCTTAGTGCGCATGGAAGATGGATTTTGCAAGGCTTCCGGTCTTGAACAGTGAGAAGCACAGAATGACCGTGTACGCTGCCACAGAGAACAGAGCCGAGTGAATGTTGTCTGCGATAATCATGCCGTTGATCAGCACCGCATAGATGCCGACACAGACCATGATGAGGAAGCCCTGAAATGCCAGAGCGAACAAGCCTTTTAGATAGTTCGTGCCGATACTGCCCCATTCGCGGTTGCTCATGGTTGCGATGGGAATAGGCGCAATGCTCACGGTGCAGTAAATCTCAATCATGCGCCCGTAGAGAATGACCGTAATGAGGATCGCCATGATTTTAAGGCACAGGCTGATCAGGAGCGTTTCTATCGACAGTCCGAGCAGTTCTCCGACGCCCATGTTCTCCATGCCGGTACGCATCTGCGCAATCGTCGCGTCAATGTCAATGCTCGTGTTGCCGTGGATTACTCCGGCTGCACCGGAAACCACGTTCTGCCCGATGTCGAATACTGCCATCACGATGTCAAACGTATGCGTCACGAGGTAGATCGCCACAGCCGCCTTGAAAAACCACTTGAAGAACATCCAAGTGTCCATGTCGTGAAGGTTGTTTTTCTCGGTGATCATGGAAATCAGCTCGTAGCACAAAACGAAGGTGATGATGATACCAGCGATGGGGACTATCACGTTTTCGGATAGTCCCCGGATCATCTGGTACACGCCGCCGTTCCAGCCGGACGGTGTTTGCCCAACTTCGGCGGCAATCGTTCCTACCTTCTCGTTGACATCGGTGAACATATTGGTCAGGTTGCTCTCGATCCATCCGATCAGCATATCCTTGAGAGCTTGTTCGATCTTTTCTAAAATGCTGCCCAATATTTCACCACCCTTCGGTTAAGCTGGGCTTTCCGTGGATTAGCCGAACAAACCGGAGAGCAGGGGGATGAGGGTCGTGCCGATCAGCACCACACCGCCGCCAGCCATGAGCTGCTTGATGCCCTGAGACTTAGCGCCGGGGTTGTCGTTGCCGTAGCCTTCCATGAGGTTGACAACACCCCACACAGCAAGACCCGCGCCGAGCGCGATAACGAGCGTCTGAAGAACCGTGACAGCCTGATTGATGAAAGCCATAGATTTTCCTCCTTGATTTGAAAAAGATTGGTTGTGTATTTTTGAAAATGGGCATAAAAAAAGAAGCCCCGTCGCTGTTCTGCTTTGGGTTGAGCCATCAGGCTTTACCCACTGCGCAGTGCAGCGACGGGGCTTTAATCTGCTTCGACCTCGCCCATGTCATAGAGGTCGAACGTGTCATCGGGCTTAACTACCAGCTTGTGCTGCCGGTATTTCTCGATGTCAAAGGCGTTCCGCTTGTTATAGTCGGAGAGCTGCCGGTATTTTGGATGCTTCGTAATGTCGTATTTGTTACTGAGAAAAGGTCTCACGCCTCGAAGCTGCAAAATACACTTGGCTCCGTCCATGACGGCGATCTCATCCTGAGACATCAGTTCTTTGCCGGTTTTCTGATAATTCAAGCCGTAGGAGTTGTTGTTGGAACGGGTTTCTGAGGTGTTGTAAAGGTCGATTGTCTCCTTGCCCAACACCTCGCTGATTTCCTTGAGCGTGGATTTCTCCTTACCGCCAAGAAAAAGTGTGCAGTCGCAGTTACCTGTGATGGTGTCAGCCGCATCCTTGTAGATGGTCTTGAGCTGAGACTGGGACTGCAAGATGATTGACGCCGAGATTTCCCGGCTTCGGATGGTGGCGATGAGCTTATCAAACTTCGGGATTTGACCGATGTTCGCAAACTCGTCCAGCAGACAGCGCACATGGACGGGAAGCCGTCCGTTGTAAACGTCATCTGCCTTGTCGCAGAGAAGGTTGAAGAGCTGGGAATACATGATTGCCACTACGAAATTGAAGGTGTCATCGGTATCGGAAATAATGACGAACAGCGCCGTCTTCCGGTCTCCGATGGTGTCCAGTTCCATCTCATCGTAGCTCATCAGCTCCCGCAGCTCTGCAATGTCGAAGGGCGCAAGTCTTGCACCGCAGGAAATCAGGATCGACTTCGCAGTTTTTCCAGCAGCCAGCTTGTATTTGCGGTATTGCTTGACCGCGAAGTGATCCGGGTCACGGGCTTCCAGCTCGTCGAACATCTTGTCCACGGGATTCTTGAAGGTCTCATCGTCCTCTCTGGCTTCCGAGGCATTGATCATTTCGAGCAGGGTAGTAAAGTTTTTCTCGTGGTCGGGTGCCTCGTACCAGATGTAACCGATGAGGGCTGTGTAGTACAGCTTCTCCGCCTTCACCCAAAAATCTTCGCCGGACTTATCGCCATCTCCCTTCGTGTTGACGATGATCGTATTGACCAGCTTGAGGATGTCCTTCTCGCTGCGGATGTAGCTGAAAGGATTGTAGTGCATGGATTTCTTGAAGTTGATGGTATTCAGCGACTTGATGACATAGCCGCCCTTTTCGAGCATCTTGCCGCACTCCACCAGTACCGTACCCTTCGGATCAGTGACCACATAGGAGCTGTGCATCTGCATCAGGTTAGGTTTGACGAAAAAGCGCGTCTTGCCTGAGCCGGAACCGCCGATGACAAGGATATTTTTGTTGCGGGCGTATTTCGGCTGCTTCGGGCGGCTGTTCATGGTCAGGAACTCCGTCTGCGTTAGGATGACGTTGTTCGAGAACTCCGGATCCGTGTACGGCTTGATGTCCTCCGGCTTGCCCCAGCGGGCAGAGCCGTACTCTTCGCCCTGCCGGAACTTCTTGCGGTTTTTGCTCTTGACGTAGACCGCCAACTTGAGCAGCGCACCGGCAACCAGACCGACGAGCAGATCAACGGGATGAAAGCTGGGAAGCGGATTTGCAAAGGCAGTGCCGAACACGGCAAAGCCGTTTGTCAGCTTGTCGATGAACTCCGTACCGGGAGCGAGACGAAACACGGCGGCGATCTTATCCGCAAAGTAGAAGGCGAAGACATACGGAAGGTTCAGAAGAACGAGCTTCTTCACATTGGGCTTGTTCACAGCTCCACACCCCGATCCTTGGTCTTGACCTTGACCTTCTCCTTGTGCTGCGCCTTGCTCTGGGCTTTCTCCTGATCCAGCCTGTGCCGGATAGACGGCTGTTCCTTCTGCTTGACTGTTTTTGCGGAGAACTCCTTGAAGGCGGCGGTCATCACATCAACGTCCCGCCCCTTGAAGAAGACAAGATAGTTTGGCGGCTCGATGGAAACGTCCTTCTTGAGCGCAAAGTCCAGACCGTATTTGCTGGCAGTACGCTCAAAGGACTTGATGTTGCCGTCCGTCACTTCGATGTTGGAGATGGCGGCATTCTGGCTCATCAGATGCTTGATGGACTGCTTGCCGCGATAGGTTTTGGGCTGCTGCATCTGCTTTTGCGCCTTCTCGATCTCCTGAACGAACTTGTCCAGCGCCTTTTTCAGCACCTCGGCTGAGATTTTGCCGCCCTTGATCATGATTGCAACAACTTTGGTATTTACTTCATCCTGCATTGCGGCGTTTACCTCCTTTCGTTGGAATGATTATGGGGACTGCTGCCGAAGCTAAGGCGGCACAATCCGGCGATAGATGATTTTCATTTACACTGTCCTCCTTTCCGAGCATTGCTCACGATGGTATTCATTAAAGAGTGTCTTCACAAAGGCTATAATCGTAGGTCTTCGGCTTCTTTGACCCTGCCGACCTGTCCTGCCCGTAGAAATCATGGTTGACAAGCGCAGAGTAATAATTGTCTATCGTCAGAGAGGCGTTATACAGAGCGGTCAACAGGTACGCCCGGATATTACGGATGTCTGACGGGTTCTTGTTCATTGCTTCCAGAACGTACTCTATGTGGCTGCTATTCAACTTGAGAAAGCGGGACTTAACCACTTGCTGCGGCATATCCTCGCCATTGATACGGATGGTCGGAGCGGTAGAGCAGACGGCATCCAGCATGATGTCCATGATCTCCCGGAAGCGGTCTTTATCGAACTTCGGATCCTGACAGAGAATGTTGTAGTCAAGATTCTCTTTGATAATCTCTTCATACTCGCTTCGCTCATCCATCCTGTCCATCACATCAAGATTGATGGATTGATAGTTCTTTGAGAGAGTATTTCTTTCTTGAGTAATTACTTGGATAGTATTTCTTTGTGCGGGATTTTCCCTATGGGGATTCTCCACGTCTGGATTCTCCATATCGGGATTTTCCCTGTGTGGATTATCCCTGTGTGGCAAACCGGCTTGCGGCATCTCATAGATGTCGAACTCCGTGCTGACCATTCTGCCCTTATCATCTCTGCCACGGTGACGGACAAGGTAGCCGTTTTCCTCAAGCTCCTTGAGTGCCGAAAGTATGGCGTCGGGACCTTCCTTGCAGAGTGCCGCAAGACCACGGGTGGAGAACTGCCAGCCGTCGTTGAAGGACAGCATCTTTGAGAGAAGACCGACTGCTTTGAGGGAGAGGTTCTTATCTCTCAGGTGGGTATTGCCCATGACCGTGAAGTCACGGGTTTTATTGACGCGATAGACTGACACATGATCACCCTGCCATTTCCGTAGATACTTCAACGCCGCAGATTCCAAAGTAGCGAATGCGGATGACGTTCTTGCCCTTCGGGGTGAAGTAGGTCTGAGAGCCGGTATAGCGGAAGGTCACGAAATCCCGGACGATGAAGAGTCCTTCGTTGCTCTTCTTGTTGTAGGGAAGAAGCTGACCGGAGGGAGAGCGGAACAGATACCCTTCGTTAAGCAGGAATTTGACGAACTTGCGCTCCGGGATTTTCAGTTCCTTCGCCGTGGTGCGAATGTTGGTGCAATCATCTGGATTGACGAAGGCGTCAAAGTAATCGGCTTTCGGTCTTGCGATGCCCAGCTCCGCTTCAAGGGCATTGGCGCGATTCGTTTCCTTGAGCAAGGTCTGCGCAAGCTCTATGATGACCGCCGGTTCCTTCTGAATGCGGTCCAGCAGGGATTCCGTCATGTAGCAGCCGGTCTTGCGGATCATGGGAACAACCTCATCGAACAGCCAGTGTTCAAATCTTTCCGCCGAGGGGAGTTTGCTATGGACAATTAGCCTGTAAACATCACCCTCCGTAATGTAGGAAAGGGACTGCGTACCGCCGCTCGTAAGGGTGTCCCGTTTTAGGACACCCTTGCAATGGTCAATAATTGCCTTGCCGGGTCTGGCATACCCCAATGCTCTTGCAACATCTGAGCCGCAGAACAGAAGTGTTTCTCCGTCGAGGATCGTCCTCACCTCACCGAACTGTTCATTCTTGAAGACTTCGATTTTGTTATCCATGACAGGTTTCCTTTCCGGCATCAGATGTGCCACTTTGATTTTTGAGTGTAGAAACGGGATTGCAGCAGTAGGGACACTCCGCAAACACGCAGGACTGATATTTCCAGTGAGGACGGTGAAAGCGGCAGCTTCGGCACTCAGGGAGAATGCCATCCGCGCCGCTGTCAAAATGCTCAAAGCCGGGTGTGGTCTGCATCAGCAATTCCAGTGCTTGCAGATCACCGGCTGTCATGCGTTTCATGCTTAAAAACTCCTTTCCTTCGCCGCATCGCCAGCAAATATTCCGGCTTTTGGGCAACAAAAAAAGAGGGTTTGCTTCTTACTCCAAATTGGAGAAGAAACAAACCCTCTTCGTTTACGATGTAGTTCAGATGATTTCTCGGATGGTATGAATGACACCGAGCAGCAGCCCGATGAAGAAGGCAAGTCCTCCGATAAGACCGCCTATGATTAAGTTCAATGCGAAGATGCCGACTGAGCCGGAGATACCGTAGCCGCTGGGAACGAGCCAGAGGCACATCCTCCGGATGCCGAATGGCAAGCCGACGCAGATCCACATAAGGAAGTAGTCACATACGCCGTCAGGCATATAGATCGGCTTGAGAAATGACGCGAGGCAGAACGCAAGCGCGATTGGAAGCAGAACCTCCTTCAAGAAGACTTTGATAGCACCCACTATATCCTCCTTCTGCCGGAAGTGTGCAGCGGCACACTCCGGCTTGCTTGATTATTGTGAAAGTCCTTTGTTTTCGGTCAAAAAAAGAAGGGACTAAGCCAGAATGCCTTGGTTTTCAAGGTCTTTCTGATTTAGTCCTATTATCGCACAATAATCTTTTGTTATGACGGTCGCCACGTTCCCGGCTTCAACTTCGTGCAGCATGGCTTGAAGCCCCTCACGCTCAAAGCTCACGCCGGAAAATCCGTCGTCTACGAAAAAGCGCGTGTTGAAAAAGTGGTGTTCGTCAGCATACTTTTGTAAAATCATCTTTTGGTTCTGTATGCTCTCGCTTTCCCCGGCCTGCATATCTTCCTGGCTCAATCTGCAATATAAAGCGGTAATCTTGTCTGTCTGTAACATTTTGTCCTCCTTTCCGACGACAGACAAGCATGGCATTTGTACTGTCTATATTATACCACATACCGCTGCCTGTGTCATGTATAAAATGTGAAGAAACGCCCTATTTCCGGGCGTTTGCGGGGTTCAGTTCCATGTCTTTGCGAATGAGTTTTTTTATCTTTTTATCCAGTGTGTCCGTTGCGCGTTCACTTGCGGACGAACATACAAGGTAAGTAACTTTTCCTATTTTATGCTCCGTTGTGGTAACGGGCGTTTGGTTTTGCGTCAAAGAAAATCCCCCTTTCTTTCGCAAACATATAATACAGTCTATGAATAGCAGCAAGTCCACTATTCAATAAAACAAAGGCTTTAATCGGACGGTTATTAGCATAACCTCATGGGAATTTCACCCCGGCATGGTTCTCATGCAGCCCTACCCATTGCCTGCGACGCTCTTAACGCTCGGACTGTGGCTGTAAGGAAGTATCATTGTATATTCTGCGTGTCGTCGCCCGCAAGCCGCTACACTTGCTTTCCGGCGCGGTGTTGGTCGCTCGGCTGTCCGGGCGGGGATAACCTCACCCGGATAGCGTCATGGCGCACCCGCCGTATGGCTCGGCGCAAAAGGAACGTATCCGATTTGCCCTATGCTGCGCCGCCGTTATCTTGCGCCGCTTTCTTTGTCAAGGTTCAGAATGGCTTTGCTGCCGCGTCAGCAGCGGAACGGAAAAGGGGGAGAGAGAAAGCGTCCCGCCGCCGCTGCGGTTTATTCCTCTGCCTTAAAGGTGAGGACAGCCATCATCAGTTTTGCTTGCAGCCGTTCCCGAATGTCGTGGTCTACGCCGAAATAGACATTCCCGCGCTCGTCGTACAGCTTCCGCATGGAGAGGCGGGCTATGTAGCCGCTGAAATGCTGCAAGACAATCTTCATAGCGTCCGGGTCGCCCTTTGTCGCTACCACAATGACAGGATAGGGAACAAGGGCATTTTCCGGGTAGCCGGGTTCGTTACCATTCGTCCCATTCATCAGCATTTTCCTCCAGATATTTTCTTAATTTCTCAAAAGAGCTTGTCCGCCTGTACTGTATCGTGCTTCTCGACGTGTTGAACAGCTCCGCAATCTCGGTGTCGTTCATTCCCTCGAAATAGTACAGGAGTACGGCTTTGCGCTTTTCTTCCGGCAAAGTACGGATTGCTTCAAGAAGCAGCTTTGGCGTGATTTTCTTCCCGGCTTTCTCAAAGACGGTTTCAACAGTTTCCCGTTTGAAATATTCATCAAACGTATGAAGCTGTCGCGCTTCGTCTAAGGTCATGTCGGAAAAGGTCACTTCCTTTGCCCTGTGTCTGCGAAGCTCTCTATGAGTGTCGCACGCTTCATTGTGAAGTACCGTATTACAAAACTTCTGAAAAGCACACTGTTTGTAAAACTCCCTGCTGTTAGGTTCCACATTCTCACCTCCTTTCTCGTTGGAAAGTTGGTGGTGCTTCCCCCTTTTCGCGGGGCAATACGGCGGTTTTCAAAAACGCCGAAGATTTTTTGAAATTTCTTCAAAAAATTTTTTGAGCAGCAAAATACGCCTGTCCGAAAAGCCCGGACAGGCGTATGGGTATTATAAGCAGTATTTAGATGATTAGACAGTTCATATATACAAGCGTAATTTCCCCCGGTGGTGGTCGGGCTTTTTTTGATGTGTCAATGACCGTCGGATTTTGTCGATATGGTATGTGCTTCATGGCGGCTACCTCCTTTAGCCGCCGCTTTTAACAGTGATACCGCGTCATTTCATTAGAAGATAAAAAGAAACGGCGGCTTTGATTTTTCAAAGCTGCTGCGGAAATCAAAGAACGACAAGCAACAGTTCTGATTTTGCTCCAATATGGTTATTGGGGGCACAAATTAAATCAAAAAAGAGCCGATAACAGCAGTATTTCAAACTGCATATTATCGGCTCTGCGTCTGTGCGTCTGGCTCTTTTAATTAAATTATTTTTGTTGTTTTTTGGCTTTATTATATGTATTAGCTAACTGTCCACAAGCTGCTTTAATCTCTCTACCATGAGAAACTCTCATGGTAACTTCAAGTCCTGTTTGCTCTAATTGATGTTTGAACGCAACCATTTCTTGTTTTTGTGGTGCTCTAATTTTTGAATTACTCGTCGGGTTGTATTGCAGCACGTTAATCATAACATTTTTGCCCTTAAACCATTTTGCAAGTTGCCTTATATCTGAGGAACGGTCATTTATACCTGGTAAAAGCAAATACGCAAATACCACTTTTCGATTATGCCTTTGTGAATAGGACAATGCTTGCTTAACAACATCTTCAATAGCGTACATGTGCATATGAGGAATGATACAGTTTCTCACAGCCTGTGTTGCTGCATGTAAAGATATTGTCAACTGAATTTTTAGATGTTCTTCGCGCAATTTTTTTAATTGATTAACTGGACCAACTGTTGATACGGTAATGCCGTCGGTTGGAAAGTTAAGTCCATTTCTATCTCGAAGAATATGGATTGCTGCAATCAAGTTGTCGTAATTGAATAAAGGTTCTCCCATTCCCATAAAAACGATACGATTTACTTTTTGACGTATCAATATGACCTGCTGCACAATTTCAGATGGTGTTAGATTACGAACGAAACCATTGCGTCCGGACTCACAAAAAATACAGCCAACAGAACAACCAACTTGCGTACTTACGCAAACAGTCCCACCATCTCGCCGTTTAATAAAAACCGTTTCGATATACCTGTTGTCTTTCAATTCATAAACATACTTTTCAGTATCGCTACTTTTATAGACTTTTTTTGTTGATATTGATAGATTTTTTTTGTGAAATGGCTGTTTATACAATTCCGCATATAAGGCTCTTGCTTTATCCTCTCCAATTACTTCCGACATTTCTTTGTAAGTAAATCCGTATGGGTCATTCAATATTTCCGTAGGTGTACTTTTAGGTAAGTGTTTCATTTAATATCCTTCCTTTTCAAAATTAAAAAGTTTGTTTTTCAGAGTTTTTGATTATGATTTCTAATTTTTCAACATCAACGATATGTGTTAATTTACATTTAGGGCAGAAAAGAGGAAAATTTCTTAATACCGTATTATAAAATACTTGAACCCTCGTCTTTCCGTTACAAATTGGACATTTTATCCAATATTTTTCAAGCATAATATTTCTCCTTTTGCGCAAAAAAATACAGGTCAATTCTCAACATGAGCATTGACCTGCATTTATACATATAACACTACAACAAAATTAAGGCATAGTTTTTATACTATGTCTATACATCGTTAGTTTTGTTGTATAGCATACGCAAAATAAGCATGACAAAAAAGCCCATATTGAAAATGGGAAAAATCTTTTTTGATTTCAATGCTTATCGAATACGCATGCTATGTAACATAAACATTTCCCCCCTTTTAATAATACTATACAAAAAAAGCGGCTAGTTGTCAACATATACATATGAATTATTTTAGTCAACTGATAGAACAGTGTAGACATATCCAAGAGGAAAGGTGAACAGTAAAATGTAATAGGGTGAATAATTATGGCAAAAAGACCAGTACCGAAATACGACTTCAAGGCTTTTGGGGCAGCGATAAAGGCGGCGCGGACAGGGCGCAAGGAGAGCCGCAAGAAAGTAAGCGACGAAATGTTTATCTCGCCGCGTTACCTTGCGAACATTGAGAACAAGGGGCAGCACCCAAGTTTACAGATTTTCTTTGAGCTTATGCTCCGCTACAATATATCCGTAGACCAGTTCCTTTTGGAAACGCCGCCGGAGAAGAACACGCAGCGGCGGCAGCTCGACGCGCTTCTTGACGGTATGAGCGATACAGGCATACGGATTGTGACCGCAACGGCAAAAGAGATTTCCGAAGTCGAAAAAGAGGGCGAATAGGAATGTCCGGCTTAAAACTGAACAGGATTTAGAAAGCGTTGCAATCTTTTTTGAATTGCAGCGTTTTTCTTTTGCGGAAGTTTGGCAAAATAGCTTTTTCTCCGTAGTAAGGGATAAGGGCATAAGGGATAAAAACATTCGTAGCAAGCATAGGAAGCGGGTACCCACTTCCGTATTTTCGCCCTCCCGCGCTGCGGCGCGTCGGTTGAAAATTGCTTGTTGGGAAGTGTCCCAAACCCTCGGAA
>ERZ840407.1035-NODE-1035-length-14139-cov-2.771514_pt1 | contig 14139 bp, 11 predicted proteins | sample MGYA00519877_ERZ840407 | MGnify/ENA primary metagenome ERZ840407 (study PRJEB31850, sample SAMEA3708875) | human gut metagenome | biome: human gut; feature: human-associated habitat; material: faeces | place: China | collected 2014 ...
ATCGTTGATGCCGTCGGCGGCTCCGCGAACATCACCAACCTGACCCATTGCGCCACGCGACTGCACTTCGAACTGGACGACGCCGGCCAGGTCAGCCAGCACGGTCTCGAATCCATCCCCGGAGTCCTCGGCGCATTCCCGCGAACCGGCAATCGTTATCAGGTCATCATCGGCGGAGCGGTCGCCTCGGTGTACGAGCAGATCGTTCGGACTCCGGCAACGCAATTACCATCGGCGGCGTCGCGGCCAACGCAGTCCGCGCAATCCACTCAGTCAACGCAATCCACTCAGTCAACGCAATCCACTCAGCCTACGCAGCCTACGCAGTCCGCGCCGAACCTTTCCGACGACGTCGCACCATTGCGCGATACCGACACCGAGCAGAGTCACGGCCCAGCCAATACATCCCGTCACTTCATGCCTCGTACCATCCGCGAGTGGGGCAGTGCCGCCCGTGCCCGGGCTGCCGCGTTTTTCGACTACCTGTCCGACTCGTTCCGCCCGATTCTGGGCGTGCTACTCGGTGCCTCGCTGGTCATCGCCATCGTCAACGTGATCGTTGCACTCGGCATTGTGCCTGATGGCGAGACGTCCACCGGTTGGATACTACTCAAGGCGATTTGGGAGGGTGTGTTCACCGTTCTGCCGATTATGATCGCTTACAATGCGGCCAAGAAACTGGACGTCGACCCTTGGCTCGGCGGTGCGATTATGGCCGCGCTTATGACCCCGCAGCTTACTGGCGTGATGTCCGGAATGTCCGGGACGTCCGTATCCAGCGCTCTCTCCGGGGAGATTCAATGCTCGGCCACCGCCGTATTCGGCGCCGAAACCTGCACCGTGTCGGCGTTCGGCATACCGATTCAACTCAACGACTACAGTGGCAACATCTTCGTACCATTGCTCATGGCCGCCGTGCTCGCCGTGGTCTACCGCGGGCTGAAGCGCGTCATTCCCGACAGCGTACAGCTGGTGTTCGTGCCATTCCTCTCACTGGTCGTCGTTTTTGCGCTCACCATACTGGTTATCGGGCCTCTGGGAATATGGCTCGGCAGCGGGCTGGGAGCGGCCACAGCATGGCTTAACGCGCACGTGCCATTCCTGTTCGCGCTCATCATCCCGATGCTCTACCCGTTTCTCGTGCCGCTCGGTCTGCACTGGCCGTTGAACGCCCTGATACTGATGAACATTCAGACGCTCGGCTACGACTTCGTCCAAGGTCCGATGGGTGTATGGAACTTCGCCTGCTTCGGTGCCACCGCCGGCGTGCTCGTGCTGGCCGTACGCGGCAAGGATTCGGCCATGCGGCAGACCGCGGTGGGGGCGTTGCTCGCGGGATTGCTGGGTGGCGTTTCGGAACTGAGCCTGTACGGCATCCATCTGCATCACCGCCGCGTCTACCGCTGGCTGCTCGCCGGCTGCGCGGCCGGCGGAGTGACCAGCGCGGTGTTCGGCTGGCTGTTCCCGTCCGTGCTGCCATCCGGCCAGATGGTCCGGGGCGTTACGACTACGGCATTCGCCTTCTCCTCGTTGCTGACGATTCCGGTGTTCGATCGGATGTGGGTGTACGCGCTGTCCATCGCCGTTGCGTTTGTAATGGCGATGGTGTTGACGGTGTTGTTCGGGTACCGCACGCCGTCGCGCGCCACCAAGACGCAGATGGTCTCGGCAGACGAGAACGCACGCCCGCAGGATATGGCGAGGGGGATTGACACGACCGTGTCGGATGTGGAGTCTGCGGAAGATTCTCCATCGCGGGCTGCCCCTGATCGGGCTCTTGACTCCAACGCCATCTTGTCGCCGGTCGCCGGCCGGCTGGTGAATCTGGAAGCGACTGGCGATCCGGTGTTCGCCTCCCGCGCGCTGGGGGAGGGCGTAGGCGTCGTGCCGGAGACGACCGGTGAGACAGCCGTGCTCGCACCGGTCAGTGGCATGCTGAAAACCGTGGCCCGAACCGGCCATGCCTTCGGCATTAAAACCGATGGCGGCATCGAGGTGCTGGTTCATATCGGCATTGACACCGTCGATATGGATGGCGAGGGATTCGCTGTGGTCGTGGCTAAAGGCGAGCGGATCGCGGCGGGAGAGCCACTGGCCACCGTGGATTTCGGCAAAGTCGCGGCGGCCGGGCACAGCGTTGTGGTGGTGGTGACGGTGGTCAACGCCGCTGAACTGACCGTGGTCACGCCGTTGATCGGCGACGGTAGCGGCGACAACAACGGCGGTGACTGCAAAACCGTATCAGCCGGCAGCCCGATCATCGATGTGGAACAATGACGTTGCGAAAGGATGCCATGGAAATACTGCGAGTGTTCAACAACAACGTCGTGCTCGCCAAAGGCGGCGACGGCGGTGAGGTGATTCTCACCGGCCGTGGACTGGGGTTCCAGGCCAAGCCGGGGCAGACGGTCGACGAGTCGAAAGTCGTGCGCACCTTCGTGCCGTCGGACGGGCGTGACCCGGACCATCTGGCGCAGATGCTGGCGGACATTCCGCCCGAAATCATCCGCGTGGTCGTCGAATCCATGCAGGAAGCCGGACTGGGGGAGCGTGAGACCGGCAGCACCACGCTGGTCATGGCCTTGTCGGATCACGTGGCGAATGCGGTGGAGCGGGTGCGGCGCGGCATCGACATTCCCTACCCGCTGCTCGGCGAGGTGAGCAACCTGTACCCGCAGGAATACGCGCAGGGGCGTGCGATGCTCGCATCGCTCAATGCGCGGCTCGACGTCACGCTGCCGGACGGCGAGGCCACCGCGCTTGCCATGCATCTGGTCAACGCCGGCTTCGCCACCGGCGACCTGTCCTATACGTATACGATGACGGGCGTGATCCAGCAACTGCTTGACATTATCGACCACAGCTACGGCATCACGTTGGACCGCAGTTCCGTGAATGTGGGCAGGTTCATCACCCATCTGCGTTACCTGTTCGTACGCATCCACCAGCACCAGCAACTGACGGATGAGCCGGCACCGGTGATGAAGGTGATTCGTGAGTCCTATCCCGCCGCGCTACGATGCGCGCGAACCATCGCCTCCCTGCTCGAACTGCGCCTCGACACGGATATCAGCGACGACGAAACCGCCTATCTGGCAATGCACGTCGCCCGAGTCACCGGCCACGCATCGTAGTAACGGATTAGCGGATTGGCGAATCAGCGAATCGGCTCGAGTGTACCGGTCATTTCGGCGAAATTCGAGGTGGCATTTGAAGCAGCGGCCTGCGCGGTCTTTTCCAGCGCGGAGGCGTCGGGCACGCGCACGATCAGCGCGCGGTGATCCACCGAGAAACGGATGTGGCGGGTTTCCGGCAGCATGTCACCGTCCACCTGCGCTTTGGCCGGCTTTTCCAATGTGATTTCGGCACTGACGCCCTGAACCTGTTCGATGGTCGAGTTCGTGGACAGCGGGTTCTGTTCGGGCTTGCCGATGATCGTCTGGTGCACCACGTCGCCGAACAGGTTGGCCCAGCCGAGGATGCCGCCGGTGGTGTCGATGATTTCGAAGTCCAGCAGACCATCGTCATAGGATGCCGCCGGCATCAGCGAGAACATGGGAATCTGGCCGCAGTTGCCGGCCATCACCGTGCGGAAATCGAGATTCTTGATGGTGTGGGTCGAGCCGTCGGCGCTGGTGACTGTCAGCGTGCCGCGGAACTTCGGCGCGAACAGGTTCTTCACGCCGCCCACGAAGTAGGCGAGCCAGCTGATGTTCGCCTTGAGCTCGGGGTTGGTGTCGTCGATCATGGCCGCATCGAAGCCGATGCCGGCGATGATGAGGAAGGCGTGGCCGTGGTCGTCCTCCGGGTGGTCGAGCAGGGTGAGACGGCCCATGTCCACCAGGCGGGAGCCGTGGGAGGTGGCCACGGTCAGCGCGGCGTCGATATCGTCCACGGGAACGCCCATATTGCGGGCAAACAGGTTGCCGGTGCCGATGGGGATGATGCCCAGCGCATGGCCGGTGCCGGAGACGGCGCTCGCCACCGTGCGCACCGTGCCGTCGCCGCCGACCGCGATCACCACGTCGGCGCCGTCCTCCAGCGCCTCAAGCGCGCAGACCCTGCCGTCCTTGTCAAGCTGGGTGTCGTAGAAGCGGATGCGATTGAGCCCCTTGGCCTCGCAGAACCTCTGGATATGCAGCCTGCGGGCTTCGGCCTGCGGTTTGGACGGATTCACGATGAAGGCGTACTGCACCTCGTCGTCCCGGCGCTTCTCCAGCGTCTGAGCCAGCTTGCGGCGGCGCTGCGCGCGCAGAGCGATGACGATGACGGCGATGAGCACCACCACAATGGCGATTGCGGCGATGATCAGAAACACGGTGAGGGCAGGCTGAGGCATGGCTCCTATTGTTATCGGTGGGGAGGTCGTTTGCGGCCATGGTGCGCCGTACGTGAACATTTCCTGCACGCAACAGCCCCGTGGGGCGTGATTATGGTTCAATCGCGTCTCATCTGACGAAATTGGCCGGGTGGACCCGTCCGCGGACTTTCCCGGGCTTCCCTGTGATTTCCGCGTGACTCCCGCGCATTCGGCCATTGTCGGTGTCTGCTTACGCGGCTAGTCTGGTGCCCATGCTTGATATTCAATTCATCCGTGAACACACCGATATCGTCAAGGAATCCCAGCGCAAGCGCGGCGAGTCCGTGGAGCTCGTCGACGAAGTGCTCTCCTCCGACACCGCACGTCGTGAGGCGCTGAAGGCCTTCGAAGAGGCTCGCGCCCAGCAGAAGGAAATCGGCAAGAAGGTCGCCTCCGCCCCGGCGGACGAGAAGGCCAAGCTCATCGCCGAAACCAAGGAACTGTCCCAGAAGGTCTCCGAATACAAGGCCGCAGCCGAGGAATACACCACCGCCATGTGGAAGCTCTCCAACATCGTGGAGCCCGAAGCTCCCGAAGGCGGCGAGGATGACTACGTGGTCGTCAAGAAGGTTGGCCAGATTCGCGACTTCGCGGCCGAAGGCTTCGAGCCCAAGGACCACCTGACCCTCGGCACCGGCGTGGCCGGCATCGACATGCGCCGCGGCGTCAAGGTCGGCGGCTCCCGCTTCTATTTCCTGCGTGGCCAGGTGGCCCGCATGCAGATTGCCATGCTCACCATGGCCGTGGACCAGGCCGAAGAGCACGGCTTCACGCTGGCCATCACCCCGACGCTCGTGCGCCCCGAGGTCATGCGCGGCACCGGCTTCCTGAACTCCCACGCCGACGAGATCTACCGTCTGCGCGAGCCCGATGACCAGTACCTGGTCGGCACTTCCGAAGTGGCGCTCGCCGGCATGCACGAGAACGAGATCCTCGACCTCGGCAACGGCCCGCTGCGCTACTGCGGTTGGTCCTCCTGCTACCGCCGCGAGGCCGGTGCCGCAGGCAAGGATACTTCCGGCATCATCCGCGTCCACCAGTTCGACAAGGTGGAGATGTTCGTTTACGCCAAGCAGGAGGACTCCTACAAGGAGCACGAGCACCTGCTGGCCATGGAACAGGAGATGCTCGCCAAGGTCGAGGTGCCCTACCGCATCATCGATACCGCCGCCGGCGACCTCGGTTCCTCCGCCGCCCGTAAGTTCGACTGCGAGGCTTGGGTGCCGACCCAGGGCCGTTACCGCGAGCTCACCTCCACCTCGAACTGCACCGAGTACCAGGCTCGCCGCCTGAACATCCGCGAGCGTATGGAAGACGGCGGCACCCGCCCGGTCTCCACCCTGAACGGCACGTTGGCCACCACCCGTTGGCTGGTCGCCATCATGGAGAACCACCAGCAGAAGGACGGCTCCATCGAGATCCCGAAGGCCATGCGCGCCTACATGGGCGGCAAGGAAGTTATCGAGCCCACGAAGTGGGAGGCCTGAGTCTCATCGTGCTTTAGCTCCCTCTGATGAGGGAGCTGTCAGCGTAGCTGACTGAGGGAGAGATTACTGAGGGAGAGATCGCTGATAGCCAGCAGGCGAATCCAAGACCGACCGCACTGCCGAATATCAACATCCCTCCCTTCTGTATAATGAATACTTGCGCGTGTGAACGCGCATCAGGACAGGTGTCTGAGCGGCCTAAAGAGACGGTCTTGAAAACCGTTGAGGGGCAACCCTCCGCGAGTTCGAATCTCGCCCTGTCCGCGAACCGAGGCCTGGGCAACATGCCCAGGCCCTTTTTTTCTTTTTCTGGAACCTGTCTTCTTGATTGCCGCCGGGGTGCTGATATATTGGTTTGTGATGCCGTAACATGCGGTGTCCCCGTTGATATGACGGGCCGATCGGCGTGAGCCGATAAGAAAAGGCCCGACGTTTGCAGCATCGGGCCTTTGCGTTGATTACCGGCTTGCGCCTTTAATCAACAAGGTTGCAAGATGAATCATATCACGATGCACGGTAGTCTGACCGTGAACGGGCGCACCGTGATCGTCCATATGGGCGATGGCGAGGCGAACGCCACGGTTGACGGCACGCACTTCAACGTGCGTAGCCTGTGGCAGCTCTACCAGTTGCTGAGACTGCTCGTGTAGCGTCTCATTAAGGTGCGGTGCCCCCTGGTCGGGTATCGCGCCGGCGACCTGAAAACCGATAATGTTGGCAAGTGCTTGCAATTTGCGGTGGACGATTGCAAGCTAACGTCTTGGATTGTTGCCGCTATCCAATATCTCATTAGGCCTACCGGTGGACCAAAAGTACGTTGCTTTGTAAGGGGAGTTAATGAAATGAACAAACTCGCACAATCGAGCATCGAACCGGTTTAATGCTACTCGCCTCAACGGGACGCGCGGTAATTGTTAGCTAAGTTGACAATAAAAGAATGAGGGCATACATTAGTAATCAGTCATCACACTGAGATGATGATTTCACTACGAAGGAGTAGAGATATGGTATCTCGCAATAAGCGCATCGTGGCTGCTTTTGCCGCGGTAGCAGCAATGGGAATGGGCTTGGCCGGTTGCGGCAGCGACACTGCCGGCGACACGAAGACCACCGATGATGGTGGCGTGGTCAACATCACCTACATGCACCGTCTGCCGGATTCCGAGGGCATGACTCTGGTCAACGACATCGTTGCCAAGTGGAATAAGCAGCATCCGGATATTCAGGTCAAGGCCACCAAGTTCGATGGTAAGGCCTCTGACATGATCAAGAAGCTTGAGACCGACGTCAAGTCCGGCGAGGCTCCGGATCTGGCTCAGGTCGGTTACGCCGAGCTGCCTGAGGTCTTCACCAAGGGTCTGCTGCAGGATGTGACCCAGTATGCCGAGCAGTACAAGAACGACTTCGCATCCGGCCCGTACAGCCTGGTTCAGGTTGGCGGCAAGGCTTACGGCCTGCCGCAGGACACCGGCCCGCTGGTTTACTTCTACAACAAGGCTGAGTTCGAGAAGCTCGGCATCACCGAGATTCCGCAGACCGCCGATGAGTTTATCGCCGCTGCCAAGACCGCTGCCGCCGCTGGCAAGTACATCATGTCCTACCAGCCTGATGAGGCCGGCAACATGATCTCCGGTCTGGCTGGCGCCTCCGGTGGTTGGTACAAGGTGAAGGGCGACTCCTGGGTCGTCAACACCGAGACCGATGGCTCCAAGGCAACCGCTGACTTCTACCAGCAGCTGCTCGACGCCAAGGCAGCCACCACCAACCCGCGTTGGGATCCGTCCTTCGATGCATCCATCAAGGATGGCTCGTTGATCGGTACTGTGGCCGCCGCTTGGGAAGCCCCGCTGTTCATGACCTCCTCCGGTGGCACCGGCTCCGGCGAATGGCAGGTCGCTCAGCTCGGTGACTGGTTCGGCAACGCTGGCAAGACCGGCCCTGACGGTGGTTCCGCCGTGGCCGTGCTGAAGAACTCCAAGCACCCGAAGGAAGCAATGGAGTTCCTGGATTGGTTCAACACCCAGGTTCCTGATCTGGTTTCCCAGGGCCTCGTGCCGGCTGCTACCACTGAAGACGCTGAGACTCCTTCCGAGTGGTCCACCTTCTTCGGTGGTCAGGACATCATGAAGGAATTCAAGACCGCTAACAACAACATGGGTGACTTCACCTACATGCCTGGCTTCTCCGCAGTCGCCGCCAAGATGAACGAAACCGCCGCCAAGGCCACCGATGGCTCCGGCAAGGTTGCAGACATCTTCTCCGACGCACAGACCACCTCTGTGGATACGCTGAAGAACTTCGGCCTGTCTGTTTCCGAGTGACATTAACGGTTAGGGTTCCTTCCAGCCGCTGATATCCTCAACCACACATCGAAAGGCCGGAGCTCAACACTCCGGCCTTTCCTTTTACTCGAGTTCGGTTCGTCATTAATTGTGTTTGATCTGACTGCATCGATTCGAACTGCATTACGTACTTTCTATTTCTCACTGTTCTTTTGAAAGACAGGTTTCCCTATGACTGCAACAACAAAAACGGCGAAGACGGGGGTCGCCAGGCGTGCCGATAAGCCAAAGGCTTCTGATGCTGTGAAGCGTGAGAATCGTACCGGCTGGGCCTTCATGGCACCGTTTGGCATCCTGTTCGCTCTGGTATTTATTCTTCCCATCATTTGGGCTATTTATTCCAGCTTCTTCCGCCAGGTCACCACGGGCGGTGGCGCATACGGCGGCGGGGAACTGGTCGATAAGTTCGTCGGACTTCAGAACTTCCAATACGTTATTACTTCCGGCAACTTCTGGGCTGGCGTGGGCAGGGTAGTGCTCTACACCGTGATTCAGGTGCCGGTCATGATCATCGCGGCACTTGCTCTGGCAATGCTCATCGATTCCTATATCGTCAAGCACATCACCGCATTCCGTCTGAGCTACTTCCTGCCGTACGCCATTCCGGGCGTGGTCGCATCCATCATCTGGGTGTACCTCTACAACGGCCAGATTTCCCCTATCGTTAAGGGACTTGCCGCCATCGGCATCAAGGTGAACTTCTTCGGCGACAATGTGGTCCTCGGCTCTATGGCCAACATCACGACCTGGACCTTCACCGGCTACAACATGCTGATCTTCCTCGCCGCACTGCAGGCCATTCCGCACGATCTGTACGAGGCCGCACGCATCGATGGCGCCAGTGGCTTCCAGATCGCCATGAAGATCAAGCTGCCGAACGTGCGTGCAGCCGCCCTGCTTGCCATGCTGCTCTCCATCGTCGGCACCATCCAGCTGTTCAACGAGCCGCAGGTGATGTCGATTTCCGATCCGAGCATTTCCAAGTCGTACACGCCAATGATGATGGCCCTCAATACCTCGCAGGGCACGCTGACCCCGGGTGGTGACGGACCTGCATCCGCTGTGGCCATCGTTATGGCACTGATCGCTGGCGTACTCGCCGTGGTCTACACGCTCGTTGAAAGGAAGGTGAACGCAGAATGAGCACCGTAGAAGCTACTGATAAGGAATCCCGCGCGGTCGCACGCGCTCGTAAGAAGGCTGACAGGATTCGCGACAAGCATGCCAACGACCTGCCTCGTTCCATGCAGCCTTCCGCGCTGGTCAAGACCATCACCATCGTTGTTCTGGTCTTCGCGCTGATCTACTTTCTGTTCCCGATTTACTGGGCCATCATCGCCTCGACCAAGACGCCGAGCCAGATGACCGGCAGCAACGGTCTGTGGTTCGCCGTGGGTCTGAGCGATTTGCCTGCCGCCATCGCCAAGAACTATGGCACGCTGATTGGTTGGACCCGTGGACAGTTCTGGCGCTGGGTGCTGAACTCCCTGATCTACTCGGGTGTTTCCGCTCTGGTGGGTACGCTCGTGGCTGTGATGGCGGGATACGCTACCGCAAAGTTCAACTTCAAGGGTAAGAACCTTGCCATTGGCGTGATTATGGGCTGCATGCTGATGCCGGCCGCTCTGCTGACCATTCCGCAGTACTCCATCTTCCATGCCATGCACCTGACCAACACGATGCTCTCCATCATCATCCCGTGCTGCGTCTCTCCGTTCGGCTTCTTCCTGGGCCGCGTATACGCGCAGACCTCAGCGCCGAACGAGCTGCTTGAGGCGGCGCGTATCGATGGTGCAAGCGAAGCTCGCATCTTCTTCACCATTGTGTTGAGGATTCTGGCTCCGGCAATGGTCACGATCTTCCTGTTCCTGTTCGTGGCCACTTGGAACAACTTCCTGCTGCCGTTGATGATGGTCTCTTCCGACACCTTGAAGCCGGTGACCTTGGGTCTGTACGGCATGGTCTCTCTGGCTACCTTCACTGATCGTGGCGCTCTGATGATGGGTGCTCTGCTCGGTGTGCTGCCTGTGATCGTGCTCTTCCTCGGTCTCCAGCGCTACTGGCAGGCCGGCCTCGCCGCTGGTGCGGTCAAGGGCTGACGCGTTAAGCGGACAGCCCGGTGGGCTGTCCGTAGGTAAGGGGAGCAGCTATGCTGCGACGGATTCCTATGGAGACGAAAGTTCTCGTCAGAGAACCTGAGTCTCCGTAGGAATCACTGGCTCGCCCTTCATGAGGCTCTGCGCGGTGATGGGCAGTTCGGACAACGCCTTGGCGTGGTAGTCGTGGGCGGCCATGATAGCGTCATGGCCCTGCCACTGCGCATCGATATGGCCGTGGTCCACGAAATCGACCAGCAGGTTCTTCCACGTCGGTTCGGGCGTGAAACCGGCCAGCTTCTCTTCCGAGCCGGAAATCACGTGTTCGGCTTCGGCTAGCGCGTATTCGTAGGAGCGGAATGCCAACTTGCGACCGGGCACTGTGGCCTTATCCTTGGACTTCTTCATGACCGGAACCATCGTGCCGTCAGCGCCTTCACGCTCGGTGAGCTTGTACACCATCGCACAAGTGGGAGCGCCGGAGCCGGTGACCAGCATGGTGCCCACACCATAGGAGTCGACCGGCGCGGTCTGCAATGCGGCGAGCGCGTACTCATCCAAATCGTTGGTCACGGTAATGGTGGTGTTCGTGGCGCCCAGGGCGTCCAGCTGGTTGCGCACACGCTGGGCCATGGCGGCCAAGTCGCCGGAGTCGATGCGCACGCCACCCAGTTCGGGACCGGCCACTTCGACGGCGGTTTTCACGGCTTCCTCGATGTTGTAGGTGTCCACCAGCAGCGTGGTGTTCTTGCCCAATGCCTCGATCTGCGATTCAAAGGCGTCACGCTCGGAATCATGCACCAACGTGAAGCAATGCGCGGCGGTGCCAATGGCCTTCAGACCATACAGCTGGGCGGCCAGCAGATTGGCGGTACCCTTGAATCCGCCCACTACGGCGGCTCGAGCGGCGGCCACGGCGGCCCACTCGTTAGTGCGGCGTCCGCCCATATCCATGCAAGGACGATCCTTGGCTGCCGACGCCATACGTGAGGCGGCGGAGGCCACTGCGGAATCGTAGTTCAGCACGGATAGAATCAACGTCTCCAGTAGCGTGCATTCGCCGAACGTGCCTTCGACCTGCAAAATCGGGGAGTTCGGGAAGAACATCTCACCTTCGCGGTAACCGCGAATCGTACCGGAGAAGTGGAAGTTCTCCAGCCACTTAATGGTCTCGGGGCTTACCACGTGACGGTCGGCCAGGAACTTCAGGTCCGCTTCGTCCAAGTGGAAATGTTCCAGCGCATCCAGAATGCGGCCGGTGCCGGCCACCACGCCATAGCGACGGCCTTCGGGCAGGCGACGCGTGAACACCTCGAACACGCATTTGCGGTCGGCGGTACCGTCTTTCAGAGCGGCGTCGAGCATCGTGTATTCATACATGTCGGTCATCAGAGCCGGCGAATAATCGACCATTGCAAGGCCTTTCCTACATAAGTGGTGAAGTTGCACCTAAGTGTAGTCCAGGCAAAGCCATACAGCCCACTGGCGAAGCGGTAGACTCGATGCATGAGATTCATCGTGGCGTTGTGGCGCTTTGCGATCGCCGGTTTCTGCTTCGTGGGCACATATGAGGCATGGTCCAAACCGCAGTTCTGGGTGTATTTCACGTTCCAGACCGGTTTCGTGCTGGGCATCGTGATGCTGTGGGCCGGCGCGGCCACACTGCTCAAAGGTATTCAGCCGCCTGCATGGCCTAAGGGATGCCTGACTGTGTACGCCATAGTCACCGCACTGGTGGCGTTCTTCCTGATGCCTCCGGACGACCCGGCATACGTGCCACAGGTTATTGGCATCATGACCAATACGATGCTGCACAAAATCGCCCCGATTATGGCGGTTATCGATTTCGTGCTATTCGACCCGCACCGGCGTTTCTGCTGGCATTACATGTTCTCGTGGCTGGCGTACTTCCCTGCATACTTGGTCTTCGTGCTGGCCCGTGCGACGATTTGGCCGGGGTCCGGACCGGCGGCCGGCGGCAGTCCGTATCCGTACGACTTCATCAACCTCGACGCACTCGACTGGCAAGGGTTCGGCATTAGCTGCGGCAAGCTGGCCATAGCGTTCTTCGTGATATCGCTCGTTGTCTGGCTGCTCGACCGCGCACTGCCGAGCAAGGCCTTACTCGGATAGACGCGCCCACGATCGACGCGCATCGGTCTTAGTGCCCAGCCGGCATCCAGCTCAGCACTCGATGGTTTCAGCATTCGATGGTCTCAGCATTCAATGGAATAGGCGCGGTTTTTGTACTCGCGCCAATCCGGCCAGTCTTCACCGGCGTCGATGGCACGCTTGATGTCGCCATAGTAATGGAGCTTGCGCTGCACGTGCATGGCCGCCTCGTTGAGGGCTCGGCGCTGCTCGTCCAAGGATTCGCGGCGAGATTCCAGCAGATCAAGGATTTCATCGATATGCTCGGGCTCATTGGACTCATACACGAAGAACTTTTTAAGATCGTCAATGGTCATGCCGGCGTTCTTGAAGCAGCAAATCGCGCGCAGACGGTCGATATGGCAGTCTTCGTATATGCGCTGGCCGGTTTCGGTGCGCTCCACGTTGGTCAGCAATCCCTGATCCTCGTAATAGCGCAGCGTAGAGGGCTGCATATGGAACTGCGTGGCCACCTGACGAATGGTGTAGGACATCATGACTCCTTACTGCGGCAACACGCCGAAGCATCGCAGCCGTTTGCATTCAAGTTCACTTGAACTGGAACCATAGTATCCAAGAACACTTACGAATACCGCTCAATCGGCGTCGGTCTGCGCATCGCAGGTAAGCATTCGTAAGAACAAGAATGACATTGTAAGGAGACTCAATGTTCGAGCCAACCGCCATCTATGCCCCCAACCCGCACCGTTACGACACGATGACCTACAACCGTGCCGGCACCTCCGGCCTCAAGTTGCCGGCCGTCTCACTTGGCTTCTGGCACAACTTCGGCGACATCACGCCATTCGACCAGATGAAGTCCCTGGTCTTCACCGCCTTCGACAACGGCATCACCCACTTCGACCTTGCCAACAACTACGGCCCCGAGCCGGGCAGCGCCGAGAAGAACTTCGGCCGCATCCTCAAGGAAGATCTTGCCCCCTACCGCGATGAGCTCCTCATCAGCACCAAGGCGGGCTACACCATGTGGGAAGGGCCTTACGGTGACTGGGGAAGCCGGAAATACCTGCTGGCCAGCCTCGACCAGAGCCTGAAGCGGATGGGCCTCGAGTATGTGGACATCTTCTACCACCACCGGATGGACCCCAACACCCCGCTGGAAGAGACCATGGGTGCTCTGGCGCAGGCGGTGCGCAGCGGCAAGGCGCTTTATGCCGGCCTGTCCAACTACAACGGTGAGACGCTGGAAAAAGCCTGCGCCATCCTCGACGAGCTCCACGTCCCCTTCGTCATCAACCAGAACCGCTACTCCATCTTTGACCGCACCATCGAGCAGAACGGCCTGAAAGAGACTGCTGTCCGGCTGAACAAGGGCATTATCGCCTTCAGCCCGCTGGCGCAGGGCCTGCTGACCAACCGCTACCTCAACGGCATCCCGGAGGACAGCCGCATCCGCACCGATGGCCGCTTTTTGAAAGAGAGCGTCATCACCGAAGAAAAGCTGGCACAGATACGCACCCTGAACGAAATCGCCGCTGCCCGCGGCCAGACGCTGGCCGAGATGGCGCTGGCGTGGATACTGCGGGACGGCAAGGTCACGAGCGTCCTCATCGGCGCGTCCAAGCCCCAGCAGATCCTCGACAACATCGCTGCCCTGAACAACACCACCTTCACCGCTGACGAGCTAGAAGCCATCGATAAGGCTTCCGGATTTTACAAGGAGTAATTTATGTCCAAAACTG
>ERZ840407.1036-NODE-1036-length-14107-cov-6.672431_pt1 | contig 14107 bp, 8 predicted proteins | sample MGYA00519877_ERZ840407 | MGnify/ENA primary metagenome ERZ840407 (study PRJEB31850, sample SAMEA3708875) | human gut metagenome | biome: human gut; feature: human-associated habitat; material: faeces | place: China | collected 2014 ...
CTGGCCGGTGTGCTGACCCCACCATGTTTGCGGACCTGTCCGCCTGCGGCGGCATTTTGACCATGGCGGCGGGCTTCCGAGTGTCTAAGATCAAATCCGTCCCGCTGGTGGACCTGATGCCTGCACTCATCCTTGTGATGCCGTTCAGCGCACTTTGGTCGAGCCTGATGCAATAAATCTCATATCACCATACAACAGATCACCTTCTTGGTATTGCTCTCTGCGGTGCAGCCGAGAAGGTGGTCTGTATTGCTATAGTATGCTGGGTATTTTTCCGATAAGTCCTACTATCACCGCTTTACTGCAATAAAATTTACAAAATTCACATCTTTAAGCGTTGGAGCGAGATATTTGTATATCTTAGCCGCCAATGAAGCAGCTGGAAGCCGCGATTTTCAGTTTCCTGCGCTTAAGATGAAAGCTCTTGGTATCAAAGAGCGAACCGCCCGCAAGTACATCAAAGAGCTTGTAGATGCTGGCTTCATTGAGCTTGTCCGGTCTGGACGAAATACACGAACGCCAAACGACTACCGCTTTTCTTTTCATTGGTTAGAGACTCCCTAACCAAACCGATATAGATGGCAACATATTGTATATAAGTGTAGTTTCCGCACAGTGCGCCCAATTTTTCAATTAACGTACCATCGCAAAATCGCAATGCAAAATTTGCCGCACAGGGTCGGTGTAGCGCGATTTCAACTGTGCAAATCCAGCATGCACAAGCGATTTATGAGTGCCGATTCTGCACCGCCAAAATGTTCTCATCTCTGGCTTTCCTCAGCCAGCCAAAATTTCAGAGCGCTCCATCTTGTGTTTCAGGGTGGCAGCGCTCTTTTTATGCCCTCCTGCAAAATTTTCATCATCACTATATAGCCCACCGGTCTTTTGTGAGTTCACATCAAAAATGGTTGGCGGGTTCTTGCTCCTGCAAGCGAGGTCCTGTTTCCTAAAATTTTTCCGGATTTGTCGCGTTTTTGTCGCATTTTCCGGCCCATTTTCAGCATATAAAAACAGAAAAGCCCACGATTTGCACCGCGTTTTTTTACGGTCAATCGTGGGTTTTTCTTTGGTGCGCTCGAGGGAACTCGAATCCCTGGCCCTCTGATTAAAAGAGTCCACCGGGCAGAACACTCTGATTTTAGAAGTTTCGAGTTTACGTCATTTTTGTGCAAAGCATCGTGATTTTCTGCCCGGCAATTTCTGCATCCTTTGTCGTATTTTGCAAGTCAGAGTGCCCATTGCATCCCTTGAAACCGTGCAAAAACAGTGCAGAAACCGTGCACTTACTCTGGGACAAATGAAAAATGATGATTTTTGATCCATGACTTGGTGGCGATTTGAGTGACCACAAAGGTATATTTGATATATAGGAAGAAGAATGCCCACTCGTCTGAGGAGTTCTCAGGGGAGTGGGCATTTTCACACAAGTGGTTAATATAATTTCGATTATGATAATTCAAATTATATTAAGACGTTCCATGGGCTGTAACAGCTTCACCGCTTGGTTTTCAAAAACCACCTGTTGATAGCGGTGTTACTTCTTCACAAATTGGTATACGCCATATTCTGGTGACGTCACCAATCCATGCTTGATAAGATTCTTGATGATAGAGGATGCACGCGATTTCTGAACGCCATATAGCTGTGCAACGTTTATGCTGCGGAACTGATATTGATACCGATATCTCTTGAAAAGTTCAAGCGTCCGTTCTTTTGTACTTGCAGTCAGCCTGGTATTATCCAGCCTTTTGCAAAGTTCACTCACTTCGGCATCCGTACTCATTCCGTGGAGCACTGTAGAAGTTTCCGCACTTTCCGCGGAGGTTTCCGCACTTTCCGCACCACTTGCCACACTTTCCATACTAATCTGTGCCGGAGTCGCTACACTTCTATTCGGCAGTGTGACGATAAAGAAATCCGAATCTGAGTAGAAAGTCGGCTTCTGGGCTACTTCCACATAAGAGTTCAGGATGCGGTCAATGCCGCTGCCACGGCGCTCCATAAAGCCAAGCCGTGAGAACACATCCGAGATCACCTGATTGCGCCGCATAGACGGAATGTGCCGGATATCCATGTCCTGCACCCTGCGGCCATTCATCATACCGCCCGGTGAAGTGATTTCCAGTCGGTCATCGAACACTTCTACATGAATCTCCGAACCAAGAATCTGATAATTCCGATGGATCAGCGCATTGACCAGCACCTCACGAACGGCCTTATACGGGTAGTCACTGCGTTCTTCACGGGTCATACCACGGATACTCCACGGGTTTTTGCTGTTGTTGCGAACAAAATCTTCCGCATTTTGCAGCAGCGTGATCAGACTTGCACCCTGAAATTCCTTGTCATCCAGAGCATCTTCTTCAATGCTGCCCTTGTAGTTGCCTTTCCAGCGCGTGCAGAAAATACGGGATTGTTTCAGAACGCCCTGATCGCAAAGCAGCAGGCCGCCATTCGTGATTTGTCCATCATCTGTTACCAATCCTGCGGAGGGCAAGTCTTTTTCAAGGTCGAAATCCTCTTTTTTCAGATTCTTAAATGTCGCGGCCAGCAGTGTAAAACTGACATCACCCACTCGATAAGAACTGGGCAGGGCATCAAAGGTCTGGTTCATACCTTGTAGGATCAGCTCGTTCAGTTCCCGTGAAGTGGCTTCTTCGGACTGGTCGCCATGCCGCACATAGGCCGTATGGGAACCGTCAAAGGCATAATAATATGGATACGCCGGGCCGTCCTGTACTTCCAAATCAACGCAGGACTTGCCCTCTATTTCGACCTCCCGCACCCGATAGCGTGGTGTAGGGTCAATGCGGACTTTGATAAGTTCCGTCAATCTGCTCACCACAGCCTGCGGATTTTCCAATCCTACGACCTCACGCGGCTCATTCTTTACGCCAAAAATCAGGTGTCCGCCCTCGGTATTGGCAAATGCCGACACGGATTTCAGCCAGCTGCGCGGCTTTTTCTCTTCAAGGCGTTCCTTGTAATCCACATGGGAGGCTTCAATGTAATGGTCGAGGGGGAAAGACATGGTATCACCTGCTCGCTTCTTAATCTTTAGCGTTTGTAAATTCATTATACCTTATTTGAAGGCCAAATTCAAAACTTTTTATCCGTTTAGTGCCTGCTGAGCTTTTTCTGCCTGAGCAACGATTGATTTTCCAACCTGATTAGAGTATCATTAAAATGAATTATTGTATCTTGTCGTTGAAAGTTAATTTTCGCTTTAATCAGTCGATTGCGGGGACTCTTCTATGAAAATTCTGGATAATATCAACCATACTGTTCGGGAAGATTTACAGGATACTATGCAGAAAGGGAGCCGCGTGTCCATTGCTGCGGCCTGTTTTTCCATTTATGCGTATCAGGAATTAAAGAAACAGTTGGAAGAAATCGCGGAACTTCGCTTTATTTTTACTTCACCGACCTTTGTGCAGGAAAACACGCCAAAAGAGCGGCGAGAGTTCTATATTCCGAAATTGTCCCGCGAAAAGAGCCTTTACGGCACAGAATTTGAGGTTCGCTTGCGGAATGAACTCACTCAAAAAGCACTGGCGAAAGAATGTGCCGACTGGGTGCGACGGAAAGTAAAATTTCGTTCCAATGTCAGTGGAGAGCAAATGCCCGGTTTCATGACGGTTGGTGAAAGTTCCTATATGCCAATCAGTGGGTTTACAACGGTCGACCTTGGTTGTGAACGCGGAAACAACGCATACTACCCTGTTCAGCGAACCGAAGCCTTTGAAAACGGCCGTTACTTTTTGTCGCTGTTCGATGAAATCTGGAATGATTCTTCCCGACTTCAGGATGTTACAGACATTGTATTGCAAAGCATCAGCACAGCTTATCGAGAAAACAGCCCGGACTTTATCTATTTCTTCGCCCTCTACAATATTTTCAGTGAATTTTTGGAGGATGTGTCAGAAGATAATCTCCCAAATGAAGCTACAGGCTTCAAGCAGAGTAAAATCTGGAATATGCTCTATGATTTTCAGCGAGATGCAGCGTTGGCCATTATCCACAAGCTGGAACAGTATAACGGCTGCATTCTTGCAGACAGCGTGGGCCTTGGCAAGACGTTCACTGCACTGGCTGTAATCAAGTACTATGAAAATCGCAACAAATCCGTTTTGGTACTCTGTCCCAAAAAGTTGGCCGCAAACTGGAACATCTATAAAGGCAACTACGTCAACAATCCACTGGTAGAAGACCGTTTCCGTTACGATGTGTTGTACCATACAGATTTGAGCCGTTCCGGCGGAACCTCTAACGGTATCGACCTTGCTGCACTTAACTGGGGGAACTTTGACCTTGTTGTGATTGATGAAAGCCACAATTTCCGCAATGGCAGTAATACCTCTACTGATGAGAAAGAAAACCGCTACACAAAATTGATGAATCGCGTGATTCGTTCTGGGGTGCGCACCAAGGTGCTGATGCTTTCGGCAACACCCGTAAATAATCGTTTTGTGGATTTGAAAAACCAGCTTGCGCTTGCCTATGAGGGAGATGCCGGAAAAATCAATGAAAAGCTGAATACTTCGTCTCCGATTGATGAAATTTTCCGGCAGGCGCAAAAGGCTTTCAATACATGGAGCAAGCTTCCTGTCACAGAGCGTACCACAAATGCGCTGCTTGCGGCACTGGACTTCGATTTCTTTGAGGTGCTGGACAGTGTGACGATTGCACGTTCTCGCCGACATATCGAAAAATACTATAATATTTCTGATGTTGGTACTTTCCCGGAACGGTTGAAGCCAATCTCTGTGCAGCCATGCCTGACAAGCCTTGATAATGCAATCAACTACCAACAGATTTATAGTGTACTGGATTCGCTGACGCTGCACATTTACACACCAACCAGCTTTATTCTGTCCTCTCGGATCTCCAAATACATCGACCCCAGCCAGCATGGAAAGGGACTGACGCAGGCAGGCCGTGAAGAGGGAATCCGCCGTCTGATGAGCATTAACCTGCTCAAACGGCTGGAAAGTTCTGTTTATGCGTTCCGGCTGACGATTGACCGAATCAGTAAACTGATTGAAGATACCATGCAATCGGTACGTTCATATCAAAATGGCAGCCGTGTGCTGGAGCTGAACGACATTTCCGATGCAACCGATTGGGACGATGATGACCAGAACAACGACATTTTTACAGTCGGCCGCAAAGTAAAGATTGATCTTGCGGATATGGATCATGTTTCGTGGCTGCATGATCTGGAAAAGGATGCTGAAAATCTGGAGCTTCTTTCCCTGATGGTGCAGGATATCACCCCTGCATACGATGCCAAGCTGCAAGAATTGCTGCGCCTGATTGACGAAAAGCAAAGGCATCCCATCAATCCCGGCAACCGGAAAATCATTATTTTTACTGCGTTTTCAGATACTGCTGACTATCTGTATCAGAATATTTCCGGCTATGTAAAGCAAAAGTTTGGGCTGAACACTGCCGAAATCACCGGCAGCGTGGATGGTAAAACAACCATTCCCAAACTCAGTGGTGATCTGAATACAGTTCTCACCTGCTTTTCGCCCATTTCCAAGCGGCGGGACAGCCTGCCGAACGTGAATCAGGCGGACATTGATTTGTTGATTGCCACCGACTGCATTTCCGAAGGTCAGAACTTGCAGGACTGTGATTATCTGATCAACTATGATATTCACTGGAATCCTGTGCGCATTATCCAGCGTTTTGGCCGCATTGACCGCATCGGAAGCCAGAATCGCTGCATCCAGTTGGTCAACTTCTGGCCGGATGTGGATTTGGATGAGTACATCAACCTGAAAGGCCGCGTGGAAACCCGGATGAAGCTGACGGTCATGATTTCCACAGGGGATGATAACCTCATCAGCCCGGAAGAAAAAGGCGATTTGGAATATCGCAGTGCACAGCTCAAACGGCTGAAAAACGAGGTGGTCGATCTGGAAGAAATGTCGGGCGGCATTTCCATTATGGACTTGGGATTGAACGAGTTCCGGCTGGACTTGCTGGACTATATGAAGAAACACGATGATGTGGAGCATACGCCGCTTGGGATGCACGCAATTGTTGCATCTACGCCCGATGCACCTCCGGGTGTGATCTTTGTTCTGAAAAACATCAACAATGAGATCAATGTGGATCAGCAAAACCGTCTGCATCCATTCTACATGGTTTATATTGGGCAGGATGGCTCGACTGTCTGCGATTATCTTTCTCCGAAAGAGCTGCTGGATCGTCTGCGGCTGCTCTGCAAAGGCAAAACCGAACCCGACCAGAGCCTTTGCCAACAGTTCAATCAGGCCACGGACGATGGAAAGAATATGTCTGCCTATTCTGAATTGCTGAGCGAGGCCATCCGTTCCATTCTGGATGCAAAGGAAGAGAGCGACATTGACAGTCTGTTCAAGATGGGCGGTACGACGGCCCTGCTTTCTTCGATTTCCGGGCTGGATGACTTTGAACTGATTTGCTTCCTTGTGGTACAATAAGAGGTGAGATCAATGCTGGGCTTTCCACCCTCCACGGAGTTTAACAAACGGATTCCGAAACAGAAGTTCTATGAAAACGCTGCCGTTCCAGCGGCAGTCAAGCGATTGTTTGCAGACCAGCTGCGCTGTATCTACTGGCGCAACAAGCTGGCAGTGTCCACCTTGAATCTCACTGCCGGAGAGCGGGTGACAGAGATCGAGATTTTCGAGCTGTGTCTGACCGAACCAAAACTGGATGAAGCTGTTCTGCGCCAAATCGACAGTGAAATCCCCTATCACATTCTGTTTGTTCTTTCTTATGAGAATAAGGTACAGGCTTGGATCGGCTGTAAAGACACATCGGAAAGCGGCAATACCAAGGTAAGCCGCTATCTGCATACAGACTGGATGCCAGAAACAGAATTGTCCCTTACGATAAGCGGCCTGAGTTTAGAGGCGGTTTACAATGGACTGGTGCGTCAGATTGCCCGATTGCAGGGTGAGAGCTGGAATGCCGCATACAGCATTGCGGAGAACATCCAACGCTCTGCGGAACGTGAAAAACTGCAAAAGCAGATTGCGGCATTGGAGAATAAGATTCGGAAAGAGAAGCAGTTCAATCGTCAGGTAGAGATGAATGTGGAACTAAAACAGCTAAGAAGGAATTTGGAGAATATGCTATGAGAATCAAAAGAGTGGAATTAAATGATTTCAAAAGATTTACACATTTGACAGTCGAAGACATTCCAGAAACAGCAAAGCTTATTGTTCTTGTGGGTCCTAATGGGTCTGGCAAGACCTCATTTATGGAGGCATTGAACCATTATTATAAATTTGCCGGATATGGTGATGTTGGTGAATCAAACTATTTGAGTAAAATCGATGTGAAAAGGAAATTTGAGTTCGGTGAGTGGTATAGCTTAGCTTCTAAAACAGTTGATATTGATTTCTATGATGCGGCCTATCCTAAAGATGTCGGAAGAAGTAATATTAAAGGACACTTTTATTTTCGAAGTGCCTATCGAAATGAACCCGATTTTGTAATTGATACAATGCGTAAGCAAGATGATCCTACAAAAACAGTTCATCTTAAATCACTTATTCAAAATGATCAGTCTGTTTCTTCCAACTATCAACGATTGATTGCAAATAGCATTTCTGAATTGTATAAGAGTGAAAACAACCAGAAAGATGTTGCAACATTGAGAAGTGAACTGACAGGAAAAATTAGTGCTTCTATTGAGCGAGTATTTGAGGATCTTCATTTTTCCTCTTTGGGAGATCCATTACAAAATGGCAATTTCTATTTTACAAAAGGCACAACAAAAGACTTTCCTTACAAGAATCTTTCCGCTGGTGAAAAGTCGGCATTTGATCTTATTTTGGATTTGGTTGTACAGTCAAAATATTATCCAGATGCAGTATACTGTATTGATGAGCCAGAGACGCATATGCATACAAAGCTCCAAGGGAAGGTGCTTCGGGAACTCTATGGCCTAATTCCGGGAAACTCACAGTTGTGGCTTTCTACTCACTCAATTGGAATGTTGCAGGAAGCTCAAGATATTGAAAAAGAAGCTCCGGGAACAGTCGTTTTCCTTGATTTTGATGGACGAGATTTTGATGATGATCAGATTATTCGTCCATCAAAAATTGGACGAGCTGTTATGGATAAGTTTTATGAGCTGGCTTTTGGAGACTTTTCCAAATTGTTGCTCCCCCAAAAGATTGTCTTCTGCGAGGGGGATTCTTGTGGAACAACGCGAAAAAGTTTTGATAGTAGCATCTATTCTACAATATTTGAAAATACTCATCCGGAGGCATATTTCTTGTCTGGCGGTTCTTGTGAGGAGATTATCAATAAGCTTGATGCCAATCTCGGAGAGGTGCTAAAGGTGCTCTTAAAAGAAACTAAAATTATAAAGGTTATTGATAGAGATGACCGTAGCAATCAAGAGGTTGACGAGCTTAAGAGTAATAGAATTAGCGTCCTTTCTAAGCGCAATCTTGAAAGTTATCTTTTGGATGACAGTGTTATAGAAAAATTATGCATTTCTGTTGGAAAATCAGACAAGGTTGATGAATGCCTGCAAAAAAAGCAAGAGGCTCTTTCTAGTTCGATTAAAAGAGAAAATGCACCAGATGATCTGAAATCTGCGCGTGGGGATATCTACACTTCGCTAAAGAAGATTCTTGGCCTTACACAATGCGGAAATAGGCCAGATCCTTTTTTAAGAGATACTATGGCACCTCTTATTACGCCTGACATGGAAATTTATAAACAATTGGAAAGAGATATTTTTGGAGATAACTAATGTCAATCTTACATAACAAACTTCCCCTTCAGTCCCCCAACCTGACAGCCCAGAACATTGATAAAATTGCCGCGCTTTTCCCCAACTGCATCACAGAAATGCTGGATGAGGAAAAGAGTACCCCCGACCACAAGGTTTACAAGCGCGGTATCAACTTTGAACTGCTGAAGCAGATGCTCTCGCCGGACGTTGTAGACGGAGATGAAGCATACGAGTTTACATGGGTGGGAAAAAAGGCATCCATTGTAGAAGCCAACAAGCCCATCCGCAAGACCCTGCGCCCCTGCCCGGCAGAAAGCAAGAACTGGGATGATACCGAGAATCTCTATATTGAGGGCGATAATCTGGAAGCGCTCAAGCTGTTGCAGGAGAGCTATCTGGGCAAGGTCAAAATGATTTACATTGACCCGCCGTATAATACGGGCAACGATTTTATCTATGCAGACGATTTTATGCGTTCGCAGGATGAAGAAAACCGTCAGATGGGGATGTATGACGAGGACAAGAATCGGCTGTTCAAGAACAATGACAGCAACGGACGGTTTCACTCTGACTGGTGCAGTATGATGTATTCCCGGCTGATGCTGGCGCGAAATCTATTGACAGATGATGGCGTTATTTTTATCAGTATTGATGATAATGAGCAGAAAAACCTTGAAAATATATGTGGTGAAATTTTTAGCAATGAAAACTTTCTTGCGTGCTTAATTTGGGAAAAAACCAGAAAAAATGATGCTCGATTTTTTTCTACTGGACATGAGTATATGCTTGTTTATGCAAAGTCAGTGGCCAGTCTTTTGGGAAATAATGTATATTTCAGAGAAGAAAAACCGGGAGCAGCTGAAATATACGCTGAATACCTTAGGCTTCAACAACTATATGGAACTGATTGCGCAAAGATTCAAGATGGCTTGCAAGATTTTTATTCACACCTTCCGAAAGATCATCCGGCAAAAAAGCTTTCACGCTATAATAAAGTAGATGAAAATGGTGTCTGGAGAGACGACAACATGTCTTGGCCCGGAGGAAAAGGGCCATCCTATGATGTTATCCACCCGATAACCGGAAAGCCTTGTGCTGTGCCGCCGGGAGGTTGGCGTTACTCAACGCCTGAAAAAATGCAAGAAATGATAAATAAGGGAAAAGTAGTTTTTCGAAAGGATGAGACGCTTCCTCCAATAAAGAAAACTTATCTTGTTAGAAAGCCCGGAAAATCTGCTGACCCAGAAGATGAGAATGTTGGTAAGCAGGTAATGGGTACATATTTTTACAAAAGTTATCTTCAATCGTCTATTGTGATGGAAAATCTTCTTGGAAAGGGAATTTTTGAGTACTCAAAAGATCATGAAGTTATAAAAAGAATGATTTCTTATGTAACATCTTCAAACGATACTATTCTTGATTTCTTTTCTGGCTCTGCTACAACCGCTCATGCCGTTATGCAACTGAACGCTAATGACGGCGGCCACCGTAAGTTTATCATGGTACAGTTGCCAGAGTCCTGTGATGAAAAAAGCGAAGCCTACAAAGCTGGCTATAAAACCATTTGCGATATTGGCAAAGAACGCATTCGCAGGGCAGGAGATAATATCATTTCTGAACGTAATACCGCCAATGCTTACCCCCCCCCCCGACGTGGGATTCCGTGTGTTCAAATTGGACACCAGCAGCGTAAAAGATGTTTATTATTCTACTGACGAATACTCCCAGACAATGCTAACTGGTCTGGAAAGTAACATCAAGGAGGATCGCACCGACCTTGATTTGCTGTTTGGCTGTCTGCTGGATTGGGGACTGCCGCTGTCCATGCCGTATCGGTCTGAGAAAATCGACAACTGCACTGTCCATACCTACGCACCCGGTGATGCTGCGCTGAATGTTCCCGATGCCCTGATTGCCTGCTTTGACAGCAATGTGCCGGAAAATGTTATCAAGGAAATTGCCAAGCGTAAGCCGCGCCGTGCAGTGTTCCGGGATTCTTCCTTTGCCAGCAGCCCGGAAAAGATCAACGTGTTTGAGATTTTCAAGCTGTATGCACAGGATACCGATGTCAAGGTGATTTGAGGGAGAACAGCAGATGAAACTTCAATTCAAACACCAGAAATTTCAGGCAGATGCCGCAAAAGCCGTGGTGGACGTCTTTGCAGGTCAGCCCTACCTGACCACAAATTACCGCATCGACAACGGCAGCGGCATTTACCAGACTGATATGGAAACAAGCTTCACAGGCTGGCGCAATGAACATATTGTACCAGAGCTGAGCGACAGTATTATTCTGGAGCACCTGCAAAAAATCCAACGCACCAACCAGATTGAGCCATCCAAGCAGTTGGAGGGACACTATAACCTTACCATTGAGATGGAAACAGGTGTCGGCAAAACCTACACCTATATCAAGACCATGTATGAGCTGAACAAGCATTACGGCTGGAGTAAGTTTATCGTGGTCGTGCCCAGTGTTGCCATCCGTGAGGGCGTGTATAAATCGTTTGAGGTCACACAGGATCACTTTGCAGAAGAGTACGGCAAGAAGATCCGCTTCTTTATCTACAACTCCGCACAGTTGACGGAAATTGACCGCTTTGCCTCGGATAGTTCCATCAATGTCATGATCATCAATTCGCAGGCGTTCAATGCCAAAGGCAAAGATGCCCGCCGTATTTATATGAAGCTGGACGAGTTCCGTTCCCGTCGGCCTATTGACATTATTGCAAAGACGAACCCGATCCTGATTATTGATGAACCGCAGTCTGTGGAAGGCAAGCAGACCAAAGAGCGGATGAAAGAGTTCAACCCGATGATCACCCTGCGCTACTCGGCTACCCACCGTGCAGACAGCATCTACAACATGGTCTACCGGCTGGATGCAATGGAAGCCTATAATAAGCGTCTGGTCAAGAAAATCGTGGTCAAGGGCATTACGGAATCCGGCAGTACCGCTACGGATGGGTTTGTCTATCTGGAAAGCATCAATCTTTCCAAGGCAGACCCTACGGCAACAATCCAGTTCGACTGCAAGGGAAAATCCGGCCTGCGCAAAGTAACGCGCACCGTTGGGCTGAAATTCAACCTCTATGACTATTCCGGCAATCTGGACGAATACAAGGATGGCTATGTGGTGAAAGAGATTGATGGCCGGGACAACCACATTGAATTTCTGAATGGTGTCCGATTGTTTGCCGGAGATGTGGTCGGCAAGGTGGACGAGGACCAGCTGCGCCGCATTCAGATTCGGGAAACGATCCTTTCGCATCTTGAGCGGGAACGTCAGCTGTTCCACAAGGGTATTAAGGTGCTGAGCCTGTTCTTTATTGATGAAGTGGACAAGTACAAGTGCTATGATGCTGCAGGCCAGCCCTATAACGGCATTTATGCAGAGATGTTTGAGCAGGAGTACGAGGATATTGTCGGCCAGATGCAGCTTTCGTTGGGCGAGGATGACTACATCCGCTACCTGAAAGCAATTTCTGCACACGATACCCATGCGGGTTATTTTTCGGTGGATAAGAAAGGCCATTTTGTCAATCAGGTTGCAGGCGATGACAAGCGGGAGAAAACCTCCAATGACATCAGTGCCTATGACCTGATTATGAAAAACAAGGAGCTTCTTCTTGACCGTGACCCCAAGCGTTCCCCCGTGCGCTTTATCTTCTCACACTCTGCCCTCCGGGAAGGATGGGATAACCCGAACGTGTTCCAGATCTGCACCCTGAAACAAAGCAGCAGTGAAGTCCGCAAACGGCAGGAGGTTGGCCGCGGCCTGCGTCTGTGCGTCAACCAGAACGGCGAACGCATGGATGCGAATGTTCTGGGCAACGATGTGCATAACATCAACATCCTGACTGTCATTGCCAGCGAAAGCTATGACAGTTTCGCCAAAGGCCTGCAAAGCGAACTGGCCGAAGCAGTTGCAAACCGCCCCAGAAAGGTGGATGCTACCTTGTTTGTTGGCAAGGTTCTTACGGACGCAAACGGCAACGAACAGATTGTGGATGCAGATACCGCCGCTGCCATCTATTTTGATCTGGTCCAGAATGGCTATGTGGACCGCCATGGTGCGCTGACGGACAAGTACTATGCCGACCATGCAAACCATGCGGTGCAGGTGGCAGAAGAAGTTGCAGACTGTGCAGCATCGGTCATTGATTTGTTGGATTCTGTTTACAGCGATAAGGTCATGCTGCCTGAAAATGCACGTTCCAACAATGTGGAATTAAAAATCGACCCGGACAAGCTGGCCATGCCGGAGTTCAAGGCCCTTTGGAACAAAATCAGCCCGAAATCGGTTTATGTGGTGGATTTTGACACAGATGAGCTGGTGCAAAAGTCCATTCGCTCGCTCAACCGCAATCTGAACGTATCGAAGATTTACTTCAAAGTAGAATCCGGTGAAATGACGGAGATCAAATCCAAGGATTCTCTGTTAGATGGCTCTGCTTTCGCAAAAGCGGATCAGCATAAATATGACCCACAGACCAAAATTCACGCCAGTCAGAGCGTCAAGTATGACCTGATTGGCAAGCTGGTGGCTGAAACCAAGCTGACCCGCAAGGCGATTGTACAGATTCTGGTTGGCATTGAAAAAGCAGTATTCGATCAGTTCAAGGATAACCCGGAAGAGTTCATTCTGAAAGCAGCTGCCCTTATCAATGACGAAAAGGCAACAGCCATCATCCAGCATATCACTTACAATATTCTGGATGAGCATTACGATACAGACATTTTCACTGAGCCGACCTTGAAGGGAAAACTCGGTATGAACGTCATGAAAGTACAGCGGCATCTGTATGACCATCTGATTTACGATTCAAGCAACGAGCGTGATTTTGCCGCCGACCTCGATACGAACCGTGATGTGGCAGTCTATGTAAAGCTGCCAGATGGATTCTATATTTCCACACCTGTTGGAAAATACAATCCCGATTGGGCGATTGCGTTCTATGAGGGCACAGTCAAGCACATCTACTTTGTTGCTGAAACCAAAGGCACACTGGATTCCATGAAGCTCAATCACATCACCCCGGTAGAACAGGCTAAAATTGATTGTGCCCGTGCACATTTCAAGGCACTGAACGATGAAAACGTGGTGTACGATGTGGTGAGTGACTATCAGACATTGCTGAACGCAGTTATGAAATAATAAACCAAAAGAAATAATACGGTGCTGTTGTGCAGCATTCCCCAAAACGGTAAGGTTCTATTGCGAACTTTGCCGTTTTTCTTTTTGTCCAAAATTGTATTCCAAAACGGCCCTATAGATTCATATTGGTGTAAGAAGTTTTCCAAACAAAATTTGAAAATCAGGTTGCCAAACACCCTTTTTAGAATGTTATAGGTATA
>ERZ840407.1037-NODE-1037-length-14104-cov-3.221439_pt1 | contig 14104 bp, 8 predicted proteins | sample MGYA00519877_ERZ840407 | MGnify/ENA primary metagenome ERZ840407 (study PRJEB31850, sample SAMEA3708875) | human gut metagenome | biome: human gut; feature: human-associated habitat; material: faeces | place: China | collected 2014 ...
GTAAATGGCACGTACAAGTTCAGAACGTCCGGAACCGAGAAGTCCGGTAAGACCGATAACCTCTCCTTTATTAATGGTAAGGTCAAATGGCTTAATTGTTCCCTTGTGGGAGATTCCTTTTGCTTCGATAACAGGTTCAGGTTTTGCTTTTTTCTTATCTTTGTGCTCGCCTTTAATATCAGCAAGATCATCAAAATCTTTACCCATCATCTTGGCAACCAGCATAACTCTCGGAAGATCCTTTGTCTCATATTCTCCTACCAGTTCGCCGTTACGAAGAACTGTAATTCTGTCGCAGACTGCATATACCTGTTCAAGGAAATGGGTGACAAAGATAATACCTACTCCTTCGTCACGAAGTCTTCTCATAAGTACAAACAGCTTCTCAACTTCATCGTCATCCAGTGATGAGGTTGGCTCATCCAGGATCAGCACACGGCATTTCATATCAACTGCACGTGCAATTGCGATCATCTGCTGAATAGCGATGGAACATTCTTCCAGCATCTGTGTTGGCGGCACATGAATGTCCAGGCTCTCAAGAAGCTTTCCTGAACGCTCATTCATCTGCTTCCAATCAATCATTCCCATCTTTCTCGGCTCTCTACCGATAAATAAATTCTCGGCTACGGTCAGGTTCGGGCAAAGGTTTACTTCCTGGTACACTGTACTGATACCGTTTGCCTGTGCCTCCTGCGGAGAATGATTTACAATTGCATTGCTGTTTCCGGCCATATGAATAGAACCGCTTTCAAATTCGTGAACACCGGTCAGCACCTTGATCAGAGTTGATTTACCTGCACCGTTCTCACCCATCAGTGCGTGGATTTCACCTTTACGAAGGGTAAAGTCCACATGGGAAAGGGCACGGACTCCTGTAAAGTTTTTGCTGATATCACGCATTTCCAATACTACATTTTGTTCCATAATCTTTCCACCTGCTTTCTATACTGGTTTTTACCCCTCATCGCTGAATTTTTTTCAGCAAAGCGGGTTAATTCATGGCATAAAGGTAGCGTGGTCCGCAACCCGGGTTTCTCCGAATTATGAACCACGCTCCGGATTGTTTATATTTCTTCTATTACACGTCTATTATATGTTGTCAAAAATTAGTATGCACGTCCGTCAATAATTTCCTGTGTGATAGGTGTTACGTCATATTCGCCCTCTTCATCAAGACTGTTTACAGCTTTAACTTTATCAACTGTATCATCTGTAGCAAAGATTTCTTCATCTACATAGTTCAGTTTTTCAACTTCTTCACCAGCTTCAAGAGCTTTGATCAGTTCTTCTGCACGTGGTCCGTGTAATGGGTTACACTCTGTATCCAGTGTGATCTTTCCGCTTAATGTATCTGTAAGACCAGCGTTTGTTGTATCGAAGGACATTACAAGGATCTGGCCTTCTTCTCCACCAACTTCGTAGCCTGCTGCTTCGATCGCATCAATTGCACCAAATGCCTCGTTATCATTCTCACAGTAAACAACATCAATGTCATCACCGCTCTGTTTCAGGATAGATTCCATAACTTCCTGACCTTTGGCCTGTGTAAATTCACCTGACTGCTGTGCAAGTGTTGTCCAGTTGTCATGAGCCTCTACTGCATCGTCAAATCCCTGTGTACGTCCGATCTGAGCAGATGCACCGATAGTTCCCTGAATATCAACAAGATTGATTTCTTCATCTCCACGTCCCTTTGCTTCCAGATATGCATCCAGCCATGCCATTGCTTTCTGACCTTCCAGTTTGAAGTTTGATCCTACCCATGCGGTGTAGAGGCTGTCGTCAGATACATCTACCATACGGTCAACGATGATAACCGGAATTCCTGCATCTTTTGCTTCCTGAAGAACTGTATCCCAACCTGTCTCTGTTACAGGAGCAAGTACGATGTAATCAACTTCCTGCTGGATGAAGTTACGGATTGCTGTTAACTGGTTTTCCTGTTTCTGCTGTGCATCGTCGAAGATTAATTCATATCCGTTCTCTTCGCTGAATGTGGATTTCATGGATTCTGTATTAGCTGTACGCCAGTCAGATTCAGCACCTACCTGTGAGAAACCAACTGTGATTGTGTCGTCCGCTGCTGCTACACCCACTGCCGGAACAACGCTCATACCGCATACCATTGTTGCTGTTAATAAAGCTGACACGATTTTTTTCTTCATTTTGTAAATCCTCCCGATTCATTTAAGATGTCTTTATTATAGTAAAAATCCAGGAAAATTCCATAGAATATTTTCCGCAAAAAGTTTATTCTTCTATCATATTTTGTTCATAATTTATACAAAGTTTATTTTTTTATTGCGGAAGTTGGATTTTTTATTGTGCATTATAAATACAGAAATAAATTATCAGCTTTCTTTTATATTCACTTTGCACAATTCAGCATTAGTCGACATAATTCATACATTCCATTATTTGGCAGACCTTCGTAAGTCTCTATCAGCAGGCCATAAAACTGTTCTTGAATTGTTATCCAGGTTAATTTTTTTCGCCATATACACTTCCATAACCGTACCTTCTCCCTCTGTAGAAGAAATCTTCAGTCCATAACCCGGACCATAATAAAGTGCAATTCTCTCTGACACCGCAGCAAGTCCGAACCCGGCACGTTCACCGGTGCGGATGGCTTCCTGTACTTCATAAAGACGTTCCGGTGTCATTCCCTGACCATTGTCAGTCACTCTCAGCATCATATCATCTCCCAGATTGAATCCTTCAATAAGAATCTTACCTTTTCCACGCTTATTCTTAATTCCATGATAAAGAGCATTCTCCGCTAACGGCTGCAAAGTAAGCTTCGGCACCATCACTTCATCCAGTTCCGGCGGAATATTAATCTCAAATTCCATAATATCCCTGTATCTTGACTGCTGAATCTCCAGATAACTCAATGTGTGGCGTTTCTCTTCCGACAGCGGAATGATATCCTTCCCCTTCGAAAGCGAAGTGCGGAAAAAAACAGACAGACTTGTGATCATATCCACTGCATCCTGCTGCATACCACCCTCCACCAGCCACACAATAGTGTCCAGTGTATTATACAGAAAATGCGGATTTACCTGTGCCTGGATCAGCTGCAGCTCCGTCATATGCTGTACCTCCTGCTCCTTACGCACATTCTCAAGAAGCCCTTCAATCCTTCCTGCCATCTTTCTGGTACCGGCATCAAGCTCTTGGATTTCAACACTGTCGGCAGATACTACATTAATAGTTTTGTACTCTCCTTTTCCAACCTTCTTAATATTATGGAGAATTTCAGAAATCGGTTTGGTAATGCTGTATGTCAGACGGAAAGAACGCCGCAGCAGAATAGCCGTAGCAACCAAAATCGCCGCACACATAGTGATGATCGTCAGACGTACATTTCCAGCCAGTTGAGACTCTATCTGCACCAGTTCCGTCGCCTCCTGATAAATATAATTCTGCATTTCTTTCTCAAAGAGCGTGGTCAGGATTTCTGTATTATTTGCCACAAATTCCTGTCGTTCCTGATAATTCTTTATCTCAAGAAGCTGATTCATCCGTTTCTTAAGATTCTCCAGATAGTTAGTCAGATATTTCAGAGAACGCAGGCTTTCCTTCTTTGATGTGGTTTTCTTCAGACTCTCCACAGTACTGATTGCCTTGTCTACCTGCTCTGTCGGCAGCCCGTCCTTACCTTTTCGCCCGATAGTCACATAATAGATATCCATATCCACTTCATCTTTAAAGCTCATATCATTATTGGAATTTCTATAGTTTGCATTATATTCCGAACTCACCGCCAGATTATTAGACAACTGATTATATTCATTTGTATAATGCCAGAAAAAAACAAGAAGCACTATGATCAGAATTGTCATAGGGATCATAGTGCTCAGAAGCATCCACTTCATCTTTGTTTCCAGCTTCTCCTGTTTCTGCTTCATGAATCAGACTTCTCCTCTCGTCTTACGATACTCACTCGGAGTCATTCCCTGAGTTTTCTTAAAAAGATAGCTGAAGTAATGCGCATCCTTATATCCCACTTCCCCTGCAATCTCACTGGAACGTTTGGAAGTACAGCGAAGCAGCTCCTTTGCCTTGTCCATGCGAAGCGAAGTCAGATACTCAATAAATGTCTGTCCCATATTCTGGCTGAAAAGCGCACTGAAATGATTGGCACTCACATTCGCCGCATGCGCCACTCTATTCAGAGAAATCTCTTCATCCATATAATGTCCATCTATAAAATCTATTGCCTGCTTCAACACACTTCTGTTCTGACTGCCTGCATTTTCATCACGGATTGCAATGGCCCGTTTCAGGACTTCCTCTGCATATGCAACAGAAGCTTCTGTAGACTGGCTTGTCTTCTTCACAACATCATCTGTCTCTTCTCTGGACAATTCCGTATCATCATATCCAATTTTCTTAAGAAATGACAGTACAGAAAAACGCACATTCAAAACCACATAATTACGGAACACCAGTGATTTCATCGGTTCCCTGCCAATAGCATGGAAATAATCATGGACAAAACTGTCCACCTCATCTTCCAGACCGCTACTTAAAAACTTCTGAAGGATTTCCGGATTCAGGGCATTGATATTCACATTCTTAAGCTGAACAGCTTCTGTTTTTGAAGTGTCTGCTGAATTCTCCTTTACCTGCTCAAGCATATTGTAATAAAGAATATGCCCGTCATACAGATAACGGAATGCATAAGTTCTTGCAGCCGTGTGATAACTCTGCTTAATTCTGCTCAGACGGTCTGCCTCCTCGCCGACTGCCACAAACCAGTCCACATTTGCTCTGGTTTCTTCCATGATCTTCTGAATTGTTTCCACACATTCGCATGTATTCTTCTTTATCGTATCTCGCTGCCCCTTGACCAGAATCGCATAACTGAACACCTGATGTCTGAAAAGCATCGCAACCGGATGACTGAGGAAATAATTCTCAATCTTCTTATGTACTTCTGCCTCCCAGTCTGAATATCCTTCCGACGAATTACAACTGCTGTCTGAAGCATCCGGTGTAAAAATCAGAATATTATAAGCCTCTGCCACAATATCAAGATTCAAACGATCTGCTCTCCGATAAATCTCTTCCAGATCAAAGTCCGCTCTCACCAGAGATTCAAAGAAATCACGGCTCGCATTCCTCTCATACTCCTGCATCTCCAGTTTGAATTTCTCATAATATTCCTTCTGCGTCTTCTCATGTTCATAACGATTATGAATCTCCTCCAGACGCTCAATAAATGCATTCTTAGTAATTGGCTTCAGCAGATAATCCTCCACACCAATATTGATCGCCTGCTTCGCATAGTTAAAGTCATCATAGCCACTAAGAATCACAATCTTAATGTCCGGCAACTCCTTCTTCACCAATTTACATAATGTCAGACCATCCATAAACGGCATCTTAATATCAGTGATCAGAAGATCCGGTTTGCTCTTTAATATCAACGGCAGTGCCATCTCCCCATCAGATGCTTCTCCTGCCAGTTCAAACCCATACTGCTCCCAGGGAATCATCTTCTTAATCATCTCCCTGATCACAACTTCATCCTCTACTAAAAAAGTTTTTAACATCCCTACCACTCTCTCATACTAAAAAATCTACAGCCATCCTCTTAAATACATTATTTACGAGAACTTCTACATATCCATCATACAGGTTAACACCATAACTTTAATACATGTCGCACACTCAGGCAAGTTATTTTTAACAATAAAATGCTTCACACACTTCCTTCCACAATCAATCAACAGCGCGAAACAGCATCTCTCTGTGGGTGAATCTGGAGGGGGCTTAGTAACTCTTAGGCGGAGAAAATCCGCGTTATGAAGAAAAGCAGCAACCTGTCTGAGCGAAGTTGGCAACGGAGCGAGTTTTGCGTTTTTCTTCATGCTTTTAGCGGATTTTCTCCACCTTAGAGTTACTTAGCCCCCGGAACTGAACCCACAGAGAGATGCTGTTTCGCGCGTCCCCTTATTCAAAGACGAGAAAATCCCCCATCCGGACAGGGGATGACCGGACAGGGAACTTTCTCTGATAACTTTAGCTAAGTTTTGAGTTAATGTTTTTTCTTATTAATAGGCTACTTATTTTTTTACAGGAAATAATTCCTCAGCTTTCGGTGCCCAATGTTCTGCATAAGCATCACACTTCGCACAAAGATGCTCCACAGACTCCGGAGACTGCAAATCTGTAGACTTCGCACCGGATTCTTCAACCATCTTACGAAGCTTCTGCGGATTCTCAAGCATCGGGCATGGACGAAGCATATTTTCATTAAACGGCTGACCGTCATGATATGCCATGAAGATCGGACTCTTCAATGCTTCCAGCAGAGTATTTTCATAAATATTTGCATTAGAATAATGGATAAATACACATGGGTCTACATCACCATTCGCATTGATATGAAGGTAACGTCTTCCTCCTGCAATACATCCTCCTACATACTGCGCATCATTCTGGAAATCCATTCCAAAAATAGCTTTTGTAGAACGGTACTCTCTGATCTTGTGATACATCTTCTCACGCTGCTGTGGATTCGGCATTAATTCTACTACAGCGTCATTACCTGTCGGCATATAATGGAAAAACCATACAAATAATGCACCACAGTCAATAATGTGATCGAAAAATTCCTCGCTGCTTACACTGTCCACATTTGCAGAAGTATAACAGGTAGATACACCAAACGGAAGTTTATGAGCTTTCAGAAGTTCCATTGCATGCATAACTTTCTGATATACACCTTCTCCACGACGTCCGTCGTTTGCTTCCTCAGAACCTTCCAGGCTGATTGCCGGAACAAAGTTCTTAACACGAAGCATTTCCTGGCAGAATTCTTCGTCGATCAGTGTACCATTTGTAAAAGAAAGGAACTCGCAGTCCGGATATTTCTCGCAGATACGCATCAGGTCTTTCTTACGTACCAGCGGTTCACCACCTGTATATATGTACATATAAGTTCCCATTTTTCTGCCCTGCTCTACGATAGAACAGATGGTGTCAAAATCAAGATTCAGTTTGTGACCATACTCTGCTGCCCAGCATCCTGTGCAGTGCAGATTACAGGCACTTGTAGGATCAAGAAGGATTGCCCATGGAACATTACAGTTGTTCTCTTCTGCTGTTTCTTCCTGAAGTGCACTTCCCTTTAAGCTGGCATTGATAATAAAGTTTGTAAAGAATGCTTCACGTACTCCTGGATCCAGCTCATAAATCCTCAGGATCAGTTTATACCAGTTGCTGTCCTTATCCTGGATTGCATTACGGATTGCATTTCTCTGTGACTCATACCAGCCATCCGGTACAAATTTATCTACAAGTTCCATCAGTTTCGGTATATTTACTTCCGGGTCCTTCTCCAGATAACTCAGACCTGTCTTAACTGCTGCTGCAAGTGCAGCCTGTTTTGCTTTGTCCATTAATTTCATGTGATTGCTCCTCCTTGTTGTGATGTGATATATATATATAAACACCTGTGTATCAGGTATATTTTTATTATTTTATCAATATTCATCCATATCTATGATATCCTGTTTCTGGTTTTTAATAATTTTTACAGTGTAAATCGCCACACAAAGATTCAGAATTCCCTCAAACAGAACCGAAACACCAACCAGGATCATCATGATCTCTGCTGCCTCAAACGGCCTTATCAAAAGTAAAAATCCCAGAACACCGGTCAGAATCGCTACCAGGAGAATTCTCCACCAGAGATTCAGCCCGAATTTCTTTGCATCTATCGACATCTGAATTTTAAATAATGCATCCGCAAGGATCAGAAGTCCAAAGATTCCAAAGATCAGATTCACCACTACGTTCCTGCGTACTATAATAATAATTCCTACTGCTGCCAGCAGCACTCCAAAGGCAAGATCAAACTGAAATGCCAGACAATAGATATCTCTGGAAAAATATCCCAGAATCTTTATCAATCCGTATACAATAAGCATAATCCCTACTGCTGTACAGAAAACTGCCATCGAACAATCCGGCCAGATAATCAGACAGGCACCCAGAACCATAAATAATACAGACATAATAATATAACCATTCTTGGCTAATTTTAACTGCTTCAGTGCATCCATCCTATTGCTCCTCCCTTCTGAAATATACCCGAACCTGTGACTGTCAGGCTCTTGTTTTCATCTCTTTATGGCTGCTATTATAGCTGTGATTTTTTTAACAATAAATAGACAAAAAAAAGCCCATGTCCAAAAAACAGACATAAGCTTAATTTTGTATAATATGAAAATTAAAGGAATTACCTATAACGCTTCTCTCAGATAATACATTTAAGAGAATTGCTATAATAAATATCAGGAACAACAGGTATTTTCACTCTATTCTGATCTGTTCAATATCGCATGTAGCTCCGGGTGCTTTTCAAAAAGCCGGGAAGCCTGACGCATTTCTTCTCCAAAATCAGATTTCAGATTATTATCCAGCCATTCCATCAGAAATCCCATAAACAGACACTTATAATATTGAATCAGAATCCGGATTTCTCCCTCATCAAGATCAAACTGATCTGCATTTTTCCGAAAATATTCCATAATAATATAGTTGGAAATCTCATTCATATAAAAAAGGAACGTATCTTTTTTCACTGATCTGTAAACATTAAACATAACCTTTCTGTTATTTCTCACCAGATCTGCCATTTCTTCCATACATTCCAGAATAGAGGCTCTGTCCTGTGGGTGTTCCAGAATCTCATCCCACTTCTTTTTCAAAATAAACTCCACTACATCCGGAATATCCTTAAAATGATAATAAAAAGTATTTCTGTTTACACCACATCGTTCCACGATATCCTTCACCGTAATCTTAGACATGGGCTTTTCATCCAGCAATTCTGTAAAAGTCTTTGCAATAATTTCCTTTGTAAAACCTGACATATTATCTTTTCCTCATCACTCTTAACACTGTTCTAATCATCAGTAACACTTTTCCTCTGAACAGCCCGCTCCGCATTAAAAAAGTCCACAGATAACCACTTTTATAAAGCAATTATCACTCATCTTTCGCAGGTTCTGAGTATTTTCATAATTATGCCATAAAGGATATAGTTTTGCAAGCGTTCCTAAAATTGGTCTTACCTATTCGGAATCAGCACAATTTCTTTAATTTCAAGATTATCCGCACCATAATAAAATTTGATATAGTGATTATGACCAAATCCCATATTCAGGATACGGCTTTCTTCTACCCATTTTCCATTGGTTCCCTGTACCGAAACAGTCATCTTATGAATATTATCCAAAAATACAGAAACCGGAAGCTGAGCCAGTTCACCAAGATCAGATTTCAAAGTAAACTTCATTGTGAAATCACCCATGAACTCATTAGTCACAGCAATCACATCTGCCTTTCCCTTTGCAGGATGTAATAATGCACCGTCAATTACAATTTTCTGTGTCACCGAATCACTTTCAATACTTACCAGACTTCCGGCATCCACATCGTCCTCTTCCTTTGTATTCATAGCCTCCAGTTCTTCTTTACATATTCTGTCTGTCAACAATAAAACAGAAGGACTTTTTAACAGAAATCCCAGGATATTGGCTGCATTCCTCTGCAATTCTCCCACAGTAATTTTTCCTGCATGAAGCATTTCCTCCACATCGTCATTCTCAGGATTTGCCTTCGCATCACTTACTACCATATAAATATCATTCTGAGCCGCTACCATCGGTGCTTTCACCGGCGCTTCAGCCTGATGTCCTTCGTAGTTGGACTTCGCCCACCAGTCAGTCATCACAATACCATCAAAGCCCCATTCCTTACGAAGAATAGTCGTACACAAATCATAACTTCCTGCCGTCCAGAGCCCGTTCACGCTTCCATAAGTCGTCATCACAGAACGCGCACCGCCTTCTTTCACCGCGATCTCAAAGCCTTTCAGATAAATCTCACGCAAAGCTCTCTCAGAGATCACAGAGTCAGACGTGCTTCTTCCAACTTCCTGATTATTACCGCAGAAATGCTTTATCGTACTTCCAATTCCAGACTTCGCCATAGCCTTCACCTGAGCTGCACAAATCCTGCCTGTAAGAATCGGATCCTCAGAAATATACTCAAAATTACGTCCGTTCAACGGATTTCTGTGAATATTCATACCCGGTCCAAGAAGAGAATCAATCTTATTCAGGCGAAGTTCCTTACCCGTCATCTCATACAATGCACCCACAAGCTCCACATTAAAAGTACAGCCAAAAGAAGTTCCATTCGGCAGAGAAAACGCCTTCGTACCACAGTCCATACGGATACCGGACGGACCATCCGAACAACAGCCAACCGGAATTCCAAGCGCAGTCAGACCATCTGTCACTCCGCCAAAAGCAGCCGCCGTTCCCGCAGTAACCTTCGGGCTGCACATACCCTCACCACGGAATATCGCAATCAGATCTTCCTCACTGATCTGTGCAATAAACTCCTCCATGGAAACCTTCTTATCCAGCACATCCACCAGCTTATATCCCTTATCCCCTGTATAATCCAATGTTTCTGGCATCTCATTCGCCCTGCGCTCCTGCGGATCAACAGTACGAACCGGCACCTCCTCAGTCACCGCCTGATAAGTCCCATCCGGCAATAAAACAGCCTTCATCCTCTGAAACTTCTCAACCGGCGCATAAGCCTCCTCAAGCTCCTCAATCACCCGGAACTCTTCCTCATAACATCCGACAGACACCGCACTTCTCACATCACTGCCGACAAAAATCTCATAACATCCCTCTTCCAGAACATAACAAGACTTATGCCCTGTCACACCACTGTCATCATAAGAAGCCATATCATACTTCTGAATAACAATACAAACCTCTTCCTGCTCTCCAGGTGCCAGCTCCTTCGTCTTCGCAAAACCAATCAGCTTTCTCGCCGGATTTCCCAGTTTCCCCTGCGGAACCTTCACATAAACCTGAACAACCTCTTTCCCCCTTACCTCACCGGTATTAGAAACCGTCACAGACACCGTAATCTCATCCCCGGTATTCTTAAGAATCTCCGCTCTCGTCTCAAAAGTCGTATAAGACATCCCATACCCAAACGGATAAAGCACCTTATCCTTCGCAAACGTCTCAAAATAACGATATCCGACATAAATATCTTCCTTATAATAATTCTTAAACGGATCTCCGAAATTCTCAGTAGACGGATAATCCTTAATATCAGCAGCAATCGTATCCGTCAGCTTACCACACGCACAAACCTTACCAGTCAGGACATCGGCAACACCATTGCCACCTTCCTGGCCACCCTGCCATACATACAGAACAGCCTGCGGACGATACTTCTCCACCCAGCTCATATCAATAATATTACCAACATTAAGCACAACAACTGTACGCTCACTCACCTCACAGACACGGCGGATCATATCCTCCTCCGTCTCCGTCAGACAATAACTGCCAGCCTTCGCATTATTATCCTGATCCTCACCCGCAGTTCTGCCAATAACAACCAAAGAAACATCATCCCTGCGCGCACAGTCAAGCATCTCCTCTGTCACACCCATCTCCTTCTGACACCAAGGCACACGCCCCCAGCCCTGACCTTCATCATAAGGATTCTCCATAATCCAATCCTCATAAATCCCCATCAGCTTCTCATCCAGATGAACCCCTTCACACTCCTTCAAAGCATCCAGAATCCCCACGACATATCTTGTATTCACCAAACCACCAGAGCCAAGCCCACTCTTATAATAATGAAACGCCATACGCCCAAAAACAGCAACCCTCTCCCCATCTCTCAACGGAAGCGCCTGTCCCTCATTCTCCAGCAGCACACACCCCTCGGCCACAGCCTGTCTCGCCAATGCAGCATACTTCTCCAAATCCAGCTTATAACTATTCATAATATCTATTTCCTTTCTCCACAAAAGCCATCTCAACTCACTATCAAAACATCTCTCTCAGCAGCTCTCCCAATGACCGTTTTCCAACAATTTTCAATCTTCATCTTATCAGAAAACTCCCCCCATTGAAAACACTAAATATTCCCATTAAAATAATCCACCAAATCAAAAAAGGACCCTACCTGTCCCACCTTTTAAACAGATAACATCCTTTGTGCAAAAAAACTATCACAGCCAGTTTCCAGCGCAACGCAGCATCTCTCTACGGGTGAATTTGGAGAGGAATTAGTAACTCTTAGGTATAGGAAATTCGCGTTATGAAGAAAAATAGCAACGTGTCTGAGCGAAGTTTGCAACGAAGCGAGTTTTGCATTTTTCTTCATGCCTTTAGCGAATTCACTATGCCTTAGAGTTACTTATTCCTCGGAACTGAACCCGTAGAGAGATGCTGCGTTGCGCGTCCCTCCCACTAAGTTTTTATTCTTTATGCACCTTAGGAAACTTCATACAAATTTCCGTTCCATTTCCTTCTTCACTTCTCAGTATAACACTTCCCTTCAGAGCCCCAACTGCATGTTTCACAATCGAAAGCCCAAGTCCTGTACCCCCAATTTCCTTAGAGTGACTCTTATCCACCCTGTAAAACCTCTCAAACACTCTGTCCTGGTCTTCCTTTGGAATACCCACACCTGTATCTTTTACCACAATCTGAATCTCCTGCGCAGTTTGTGTCAGAAAAACACTCACGCTTCCGTCATTCCGGTTATACTTGATTGCATTATCGCAGACATTATAAACCGCCTCTTCCAGAAGTGTCCGTACTGCCTCCATCTTCATATATTCTCCGCAGATATAAAGATGCACGTTCAGTCTCTTCGCTTTTTCCTTCAGACTCTCAAACGCATTTTTACAAACCTGGTAAACATCCACTGGTTCCCAGGTATAGGAAGTCTTCTCCTCATCAAGCTGTGATATCTGGATCACATCCTCAACCAATTGCAGCAGCCTCTGAGATTCCTTATAAATACGCCCTGCAAATTGGGGAATATCCTCACATTTCACCAGACCACCCTGCATAATCTCCGCAAATCCTGAAATAGAAGTCAGCGGTGTCTTCAGCTCATGAGAGACATTTGCGGAAAATTCTCTTCGCAGACTCTCTCTCTCAAGCTTTTCCGTTACATTGACAAGCAACACTACCGCACCTTCGGTTTTCTTATCCCGTATAACAGGATTGGCGATCAGCTGAATATCACTTCCATTTAATTTCAGTACCAGTTCCGTATGTTCTCCACTAAGCACCTGCTCAATGGCATGTCTGAACTCTTCCTCACGATCCAGACAATAAACACTTTCCCCCTGACGTACCCTGTCCATATGAAACAGATTCCATGCACTGGAATTTGCAGAAAGGATCATCGTATATTTATCAATCACGATCAACCCTTCCTGCATATTCTCTGTGATAAGAGCGAACTCTTCCTGCTGCTGTTTCGCCAGTTCCAGTTGATTCTGAATTTCCCGGTTCTGTCTGTGTATCTTACTTAAAAGAGGAGAAAGTTCCTCATAAATCTGATTCTCTTTCGGACTTTCAAGATCCAGCTCATTGATTGGTTTCACAATTCGTTTCGATATCGCAGATGCCATAATTCCTGATAAGATCAGCATCAGACATAAAAGCCCACATAAAGGAAATATAAGATTTTCAACCAGTGCCAGCACCGAATCCTGCGTACCGGAAACTCTCAGTACCGTACCATCTTTCAGACGCAGTGCATAATAAATGGTTTTCTCAGAAAGTGTATCCGAATATCTTGAAGATTCTCCTGCACCATATTTTTCTGCCTTCTGAAACTCAGTTCTGTCACTGTGATTCTTCATCTCAGAAACATCTGCTTCATTATCAAACAGTACTGTTCCATCCTGATCAATATAAGTAATTCTTGCACTTTTATCCTTAATATTTTTAAGGTAATCCACGCCCTGCTGCTCCACACCATATGCCAGATAAGCAGCTTCCTTAGACAGCTCTTTCCGCATCTGTCCGTCAAAATTGCTGTAAAGGATTCCCATTACAGCAGCCAGTCCCACAGCCAGAACCAATGCACATACAAACATTATAGATTTAAAGATTTTTTTTGTCACTTCTCTTCACTTCCCCTTTTTATTTAATGCCTCAGGCAAATATCACTAAGAATCCTGCTTGCAGGATTCTCCGCCTGCGGCGGGTCGCTTCAGCGACATAAT
>ERZ840407.1046-NODE-1046-length-13988-cov-2.543171_pt1 | contig 13988 bp, 6 predicted proteins | sample MGYA00519877_ERZ840407 | MGnify/ENA primary metagenome ERZ840407 (study PRJEB31850, sample SAMEA3708875) | human gut metagenome | biome: human gut; feature: human-associated habitat; material: faeces | place: China | collected 2014 ...
CTGCTACGGGAAACATGGCACGTGAGTAGAGCCAGCGGCTGACGTGGTTGCGGCTGATGTGGTAAAGGAATGATTCTGCCGGAACAGCAAAAAGAATGTTCTGCAGCTCTTTGAGATTCTTTACGCGGGCAATCTCTTCCAGCGTGTCCGGGTTGCGGAAGATAAAGTCGCCGAAGCCGAAATTGTCTGATACAATACGGCGCAGGTCCACATCCATCTTTTTGGAATTCTTGTCGATGAAGGCGGCATCGTATTTGGCTGCATACGCTACGTTGTCCGATTCGCTGGACTGTATGATAAGGGGTACAAACGGGTCTTCCTTGCGGATGGCGGCACAGAGCTTGATACCAGCCAGTCCGTCCTTCTCGCCCCGTTCTACGCGGGGGAAGCGTACGTCGGTGATGACACCTAATATATTATTCTTATATTTTTGGTAGATGCCAAAGGCTTCTTCATAGGTACGTGCCAGTACAATTTTGGGACGTCCCCTCATGCGCAGTGTGCGCTGGTGGGCATTCAGTGCTTCAGTAGAGAATTCCTGGCTCTGCTTCAATACGAATTTATACAGATTGGGCAGGATGGAGGAGTAAAAGCGGATGCCGTCTTCCACCAGCAGGATGAGCTGCACACCCACTTCGTTGACGTCGTGCTCCAGGTTCATCTTGTCCTCTATCAGCTTGATGATGGAAACCAGCAAGTCGGTGTTTCCCAGCCAGCAGAACACATACTCAAAGGGACTGAGGTCTTCATTGGCAATACGCTTGGTGATGCCGTGGCTGAAAGGGGTAAGTATCACCATCGGAATCTGTTCATACAGGTTTTTGATGTATCGTGCCACGTCGAAGCTGTCGTTGTCTCCCGTGCCCGGCATGCAGATGATGAGGTCGAAAGAGATGGAGGACAGCTGTGTCAGCGCCTCCTCGCAAGTGGAAACCTGCGTGAAACGGGGAGGGTAGCGCAAGGAGAGCGAAGTGTATTCATTGAATATCTTTTCGTCGATGCGGCCGTCATCTTCCAGCATGAAAGCATCGTAAGGATTGGCTATCAGAAGGACGTTGAAAATGCGCCGTGTCATGAGGTTGGCAAACTGTGTGTCCTTGAAATAGAGCTGGTTTAATTTGAACTTACTGAGCATGGCTTCTCATGATTTGTTGGTTTCGGAAGGCAAAAGTAATAGAAATCGAACCTATTCGGATAGTTTTTCGACCGTTTTTTTTATATTTATGCGTAATATTGCATCCGAAAAACAATATATGACCTATGTCTGCTCCATATCCGTTTCCATATAAATCCGTTGCATGTACATTTCTGCTGTTATGGGTGTTCGTTTTTTTGTCCGCTGACTTGTTTGCCGGTTCATTCCGCACCTTGGGTATCAAGGAGGGATTGGGCAGTCGGCAAGTATTCCAGATAAACAAGGATTCGGCCGGATTTGTCTGGGTGTATACTCATGTCGGGATAGATCGTTATGACGGGAATGAAATCAAGCATTACAAGCTGGACGGAATGGTTGATTCCAGGGACAATATCCAGTCTTCCACTACCATGATGTGTGATAAGGAGGGTATTGTCTGGGTTGCATTGAAGAATGGAAAAATCTATGCATACAACAAACTGACGGACTCTTTCCAATTGCGTGTGGACTTGGCCGATTACCTGCCTTCTCCGGTATTGTATAATATGCTGTTTGATGACGAAAACCGTTTGTGGTTGTGTATGTCGAAGGGGCTTTATTCTTGGGAAGAAAGTGCAGGACTGTCTTTTGCCGGATTGAAGGGGCAATCTGTCCGTTGCATGGTCCAAATGGAAGATGAAGTGTTTTTTGCAGGCACCGACAAGGGTGTCTTCCGGCTGACGAAGGCAGGAGCGGCAGGTTCTTCGTCTTTTGAGACGAGGCCGGTTGACCTGCATACAGAGATGCATGTGGAATCGCTCTATGTCTTCGGAGCGAAGCTGTTCATCGGTACCTTTTCAAACGGCGTATTTGTGCTTGACGGTCCCGAAGGGCAAATACATTCCTTGAATGACCGGATTCCTCATGTGCCTATCCGTTCGTTTGCAAGGACAAAGGATAATTTGCTGCTGGTGGGAGCCGACGGTGCAGGTGTTTTTTGCATGGATGTCGCTACCGGAGAACTTTTGAACCATTATATGAATAACGGGGATGATGACAAAAGCTTGAGTGGTAATACGGTATCCGATATTTGTGTGGATGAATCCGGAGTTGTATGGATTGGCACTTCTACGAATGGCATCAGCTATCTGGATCCGGAGATGCCGGATGTCTATAGAATCAGGCACGAACGCAATAATGATAATTCCCTGAAGTCGGACCATGTAAATGTGATGTTTCAGGACTCGGAGGGAGATTATTGGTATGGTACAAACAACGGCGTCAGCCTCTATCAACCTCGGTCACGCAAATGGACCCACTATCTGGACGGTACGGAATATAGTGGCAAAGTGGTATTGGCACTTGCCGAAGACTCCGGGGGAAACATCTGGGTAGGTGGCTATGGTATCGGTGTCTATTGTATTCATAAACAGACCGGACGGGTACAGAAGAAAGAGAAAAGAAATGCACATCCGGAGAAGGGAATGGCCACCGACTATGTTTATGCCATTTATGCGGAAGGGGATTATGTCTGGTTCGGTGGTATTGAAGGAGAGTTTACCCGTTACGATATACGGACGGATACTTATACATATTACCCGATTGATTGCATAGGTGACATAAAGCCGGGTAAGGGGGGCTCATTACTGATTGCCGGTTGCAGCGGGTTGGCCGTCTTTGATAAGAAGTCGGGAGACACGCAGTGGCATCAGACGTTTGGAGACATCTCTCTGCATTATCCTGTCCGTTGCCTGATGCAGTCCTCATCCGGTGATATTTGGCTGGCGACAGACGGGGAAGGCCTTATACGTGTTGGTCCGGATGGGAAAGAGGCGCATGCATATACCGTAGATGACAATCTGGTTTCCAATTCCATCAACAGCCTGCTGGAGGATAACGAAGGGCGTATCTGGTTCAGTACGGAGAAGGAATTGTATTGCTTGGACTGCTCCCGGGATATTATCATCAGTGCCAATGATTTTTTGGATGTCAGCTGGGGATATTACAACCCGAATGCTGCCCTTAAGTTGAAGAATGGATGTCTTGCTTTCGGTACTGCAGAAGGGGTTCTTTCCTTTCTCCCGTCTTTGGACTTGGGGACTCATGCACCCGTTGAGCTGATTCTGACAGACTTTAAACTGCTTTATGAATCGGTCAAAGCGGGAATGAAAGGCTCTCTTTTGCAAACGAATATCAATGATACCCGGAAAATAGATTTGAAGTATAATCAAAACTCCTTCTCTATTTCCTTCTCTGCCATCAACTTTGCAGTCCCGCATCGTATCAGGTATGAGTATAGGCTCGAAAATCACAATGAAGAGTGGGAACACTCCAATTCAGTGCGGAACGTGAGCTATATGAATCTCTCGTCCGGTAAGTATGTATTCCGCTTGCGGGCATTTGATAAGTACACCGGGCAGCAGGTGGGAGAAAGAAGTCTGGACATTGTCATTCATAACCCTTACTGGGTTTCGTGGTGGGCGCTGCTCCTCTATTTCATCTTGTTGTCTGTCTTTGTCTGCATGTTTGTGCAGTATAGGAGGCATAAGGTGAACGAAGGGCGTATAAGGGACAAGATACGTTCCTTTATCAGTATAGCCCATGATATCCGTACACCGGTTACTTTAATAAAGGCTCCGCTGAGCGAGCTCGAAGCGCAGGAGGGACTTCCGGAGCAGGGTAAGAAAACCGTTGCGGTGGCAATGAAGAATGTGGAAAAACTGATGGGAATGATTACTCAACTGCTTGAGTTGCAGAAAACGGAACTGCATGCCGAGGAGTGTCTGAAGGTTTCTCCATACGACATTAAGGCTTATCTGGAGGAAAAAATGGCGGAGTTTCACTTAGCCGCCATGCAGAAGAGCGTCGGGATAGAGTTGGAGGTGGAGCCGGATATGCCCAAGGTTTGGATTGACCGGGAGAAGATGGATCATATCATAGACAATCTGCTCTCCAATGCCTTGAAGTATACAGAGAAGGGAGTCATTCACATACTGGTGAAGACTGCAAGAAAGAAGTGGACTATTGAAGTGAAGGATACGGGTATCGGCATTCCGAAAGAGGAGCAGGGCAATATTTTTCACGAATATTATAGAGCCCAGAATGCCATGAACTTTGAGGAAACCGGTTCGGGTATCGGTCTGATGATTACGCGCCGCATTGTGAAACAGCATCACGGCACCATCTCTTTCAGTAGCGTGGAAGGGCAGGGAACTACGTTTACGGTAACTTTCCCGCAGAGGATAAAGGCGAGCGTGGCGGTGGAAGCGAAGGCTGACGGCCGGGAAGAAGCTCAGGCCGCTACCGGGGCTGTGCATGAAGAAACGGAACGTGCCGGGAAGAATGTCCTTCTTCTGGCGGAGGACGATGCGGATATGAGGGAGTATCTGGTGGACAGCTTGTCTTCCGAATATAAGGTAGTTGCCGTGCCCGACGGCGGAAAGGCATTGGAGACGGCAAGGGAAATCAATCCTGATATCATTATCTCGGACATTGTGATGCCGGTACTGGAAGGTGATGAATTGTGTCGGATTCTGAAGTCATCGGTAGATACAAGCCATATACCTATTATATTACTGACCGCACTGAGTGAGAGGGAAAATATCATCTTCGGACTGGAGGCCGGTGCCAATGACTACATCATCAAGCCTTTCGACTTGTCTGTGCTGAAAGTGCGTATCAGGAATATTCTTCAGAATAGGCAGCATTTGCGCGAAACCGTGTTGGCGATGGATGCGCAGCCCGAAGAGACAGACTATACCAGCCAGTTGGACAAGGAGTTCCTGGACAAGGTTATGAAAGTGATTGAGGAGGAGTTGTCCGATTCGGAATTCTCCATCAATGACTTCTGCCGGATGCTGGGCATGAGCCGCACTTCTGTCTACAATAAGATAAAGACGCTGACCGGGCAGGGACCGAATGACTTCATCCGCATTGTCCGTTTGAACAAGGCAAAAGAGCTGCTGGTTTCCCGGAAATATTCGATAGGGGAAGTGGCGAATATGGTCGGATTTTCTGACCCGAAATATTTTAGTACATGCTTCAAAAAGCAGTTTGGCACCAGTCCCAGCAAAATTTAGAGCCATGAAGACTGCTTTTGAACCACCGCTGACAAGTATTAAACCTTTTTTGTCAGAGAATAAACCCTTGTCTCCCTGATAGTGCGTAATATTGTGGACAGTAAACAATATTAAAAAACGCATATAAAAAATGGAAACGTATTTAGGTCTTGATTTAGGAGGCACGAAGTTGCTGATTGGCGAAATGGATAGCCGTGGCAACATTTTGAGGTATAAGAAATATGACTCCGGTTACTTTAATCAGCAGGCTGCGCTGGAAATCATCAAGTCGTCGCTCGATGATTATATCCGTACCGTGGGCTGGTATGACCAGAAACCGGTAGCGATGGGTGTTGGGCTGATAGGGCGTGTAGATCCCAACGAAGGTGTCTGGCTGCAGATTGACCCGAGCAGGACACAGCGGATTGAGTTGGCAAAGGAACTGTCGGATATATATGGCATGCCTTGCCATATAGACAATGATGTGAAGAGCGCTACAAGAGCCGAACGCGTCTGGGGATTCGGACAAATTTCCAAAAACTTCATATACGTAAATGTAGGTACAGGCATTGCCGTGGGTACGGTGATAAATGGGAGACAAATCCGTGGCAGCCATTTCAATGCCGGCGAAGTGGGACACGTGCGTGTAGGTGTGAACATAGGCATTAAATGCGGTTGTGGACGGATGGACTGTGTGGAGGCGATTGCTGCCGGCATAGGTTTTGACAATTGTGCCCGTCTGCTCCGCAACCAGTATGAGACCGGCCTGCATATTCCGGCTGAAAAAGGGGAACGGGTGATTGTGAGTGAGGTGTTTGCACTTAGTCAGAAAGGTGACCCTCTCTGTACGGTGCTGGTGGAGAATGCAGCTGAGGCGCTTGCCAATCTTATCATGAATCTGGTACGTGTGATTGACCCGGACACGGTGGTGTTGGGTGGAGGCATTGTGGCCGACGGGTATATGCACGAGAAGATTCTGGAGAAACTTCATCCTACGACCATGCGTTTTGTCAGCAACGGGGTTGTCATTACGAAACTGAATCCCGGATTTATCGGGCTTCTGGGGGCCGGCGCGGTGGCGATGAATATGTGATTAGGAATTAATGATTAAGAATATGAAAATAACAATAACAAAGAATGAAAAGGAGTTTGACTGCACGGCTGCATGGCGCATCATCGGGCAGATGTTGAATGAACCGGAGAGTGTGATAGGACTTTCGACGGGACGTACTACCGGCAATCTTCATCGGTTGGTGGGAGAAATCTATACTAAATATCCGTTTAAGGTGGATACCGTTACTTTCTTCGGATTGGATGAGGTAATGAATGTGCCGCGCGAATATGCCGGAGCATGCTACACGATGCTGAAAACGGAGTTGATGGATACATTGGGCATCAAGGAAGAGAATTTTTTGATGCTGCCTACCATTTCTGGTGATTTTGAACAGTCATGCAGGGATTTCCAGCAGGAAATTGCGAACCGTGGCGGCATTGATTTGCTGATTTTAGGGTTGGGTGAGAACGGACATCTGGGATTCAACCAGCCGGAATCTCCCTTTGGCGGTGAAGCATGGGTGACCCGGATGAATGTGGAACTGGAAGAACGCATCCGTAGAGAAACGGGTACTCCTCCCGATAAAGAGTTGGGAGGGGCTACTTTGGGAATAAAGAACATTATGCAGGCACGCCGGATTGTACTGGTTGCCAAAGGGACTAATAAAGCGGATATTGTCAAGCGGATGCTTGAAGGGCCTGTGACAACAGATGTTCCTGCTTCCATCCTTCAGCTTCATCCCAACTGTGAATTTCTGCTGGATGAGGCGGCGGCAAGCATGCTTAACTGCTAAGTCGCCTTGCAGGCGGCTGATAACTAATTATTTGAATTAATAATCAAAATACTATGACACAACAAGAAAAACAAATAAACTATATGGGGCCATTCATCACGATGGTGTTCTTGTTCTTTATTGTAGGTTTCCTTACGACTGCCAATACTCAGTTTCAGGGTCCTCTGAAAGAAACTTTTCTTTCGGAAGTGGGCGGGTTGAAAAATACTTTTGCTACTTTGATTACTTTCTCCTGGTTCCTTGCTTATCCGGTTTGTGGAGGGGTAGGCTCGTCGTGGATTAGCAAATACGGATATAAAGGAACATTGATGCGTGGATTGCTGGTGATGATTGTGGGGCTTGGTTTGTTCTTTGCCTCTTCCTATTTCACAGTACACTTTCCTGAAGCGAATTGGCATGCAGGAAATAATGTTATCCCTGGAGGGTTCTTGATTTTCTTACTGGGTTCTTTCGTGGTAGGGGCTTCGGCCACCATTCTGCAAGTGGTTATAAATCCTTATCTGACGGCTTGCCATGTCAAGGGTACCCAGTCCATTCAGCGTTTGGCTATAGGCGGTTCCGCCAATTCTGTGGGAACTACGCTTGCTCCTTATTTCGTGACCGGTGTCGTGTTCGGCGGTCTGTCTATGGAGGACATTCAGATTGACCAGCTGATGGTTCCGTTCCTGGCATTGATGGCTGTTATTTCTTTGATTGTATTGTTGTTGATGAAATTGTCTTTGCCCGATATCCAAGGAACCAGGGTAGAGAAGGGAGAAAAGCTGGAAAAAAGTGTATGGTCCTTCCGTCATCTGACATTGGGCGTGGTGGCTATCTTCTTTTATGTAGGAGTGGAAGTCTGTATCGGGGCCAATATCAATCTGTATGCCATCGAGATGGATTATGCTTCTCCGGCACTGATGGCTACGCTCTATTGGGGTGGTATGCTTGTGGGCCGCCTGGTGGGGAGCAGCCTGAGCAGGATTTCTCCCCGCGTGCAGTTGACGGTTACTACGGTATCGGCAGGACTACTCGCCCTACTGGCCATTCTTCTGAATAATCCGTGGCTGCTCACGGCAGTAGGTCTGTTCCATTCCATCATGTGGGGAGCTATCTTTACTTTGTCCGTTGCCCATTTGGGAAAATACACTTCGGTGGCTTCGGGTGTGTTCATGATTGGAGTGGTAGGCGGTGCCATATTGCCCTTGTTGCAAGGAGTGCTTGCCGATGTTCTTGGAGGCTGGAGATGGTCATGGCTCATCGTTCTTTTTGGAGAAGCGTTTATGCTGTATTATGCATTGATAGGTTCACGGGTCCGTCAGACCTGCGATAATTTGTAATTAAAGATAGTACTTATGAAAAAAATTAGAATGATGATGGCTGCCGCTTTGGGCGTATTGGTTTCATGCGGTAGCGTTAAGTCGGGAGAAGAGGTCGTTGCGGCTTCCCGCGATTCAAAGGTTGTGGTTGCTTATGTCACTTCGTGGAGTGAGGTGATGCCCGACCCGCAGTACATGACGCATATCAACTATGCGTTCGGTCATGTAAACGAGAGCTTTAACGGTGTCAAGATTGATAATGAGGAACGTTTGAGACAGATTGTTGATTTGAGGAAACAGAAGCCGGAGCTGAAAGTGCTGCTTTCCATCGGCGGCTGGGGAAGCGGACGTTTCAGTGAGATGGCTGCCAATGATGAATATCGCCGTGCTTTTGCCGCGGACTGTGACCGTGTGGTGAAGGAGTTCGCTTTGGATGGCATTGACATCGATTGGGAATATCCCACCAGCTCTATGGCAAATATATCCTCGTCACCGGACGATACGGAGAATTTTACACTTCTGATGCAGGATATCAGAGCTGCCATCGGCAATGAAAAGGAACTGACACTTGCCACCGTAGCTTCTGCCCGTTACATTGACTTCAAGGCTATCTTGCCTTCCGTCGATTTTGTGAATATCATGGCTTATGACATGGCTTCTGCTCCCAAGCACCATTCGGCGCTTTATCCGTCAGGACATAGCGGTGACATTACTTCGGACGGTGCCGTTACTGCACACTTGAAAGCGGGCGTACCGCCTTCCAAGCTGGTGATGGGTATGCCCTTCTATGGTCGTGGAGGTGACGGTTATCCCAGCTTCCAAGACTATAATAAGGTAGGGAATACGGATACCCAATATACTGAAAAGTGGGATGAGGTGGCTCAAGTGCCTTATCTGGCCGATAAGAATGATACGTTGGTATTTGGTTTTGAGAATCCCCGTTCACTTGCCATCAAGTGTCAGTATATTCTGGATAAAGATTTGCTGGGAGGCATGTATTGGGATTATAGCGGAGACAATGAGCAGGGTGATTTGCGCCGTACGGTAGCAGAAAACCTATTGGGCAAGCCGCACAAGGCGAAGGTACTGGTGTTGACGGAACGTGGTGGACAGCACGGAGGATTTACGGATGCCGGCTTGAAGTGGTTGGCGGCCGAAGGTGCAAAAGGGAATTTCAGTATTACCGAGATAAACAATGCCAGGAACATAACGGAGGCTTACTTGTCGCAGTTCAGCTTGGTTATTCAATTGGATTTCCCGCCTTATACTTGGCCGAAGGAAGCGGAAGATGCATTCGTCAAGTATATAGAAGAAGGCCGTGGCGGCTGGATCGGTTTCCATCATGCTACTTTGCTGGGCGAGTTTGACGGTTATCCCATGTGGCAATGGTTCTCTGATTTCATGGGTGGTGTACGTTTCAAGAACTACATAGCTCCGCTGGCCAACGGTACGCTGATTGTGGAAGATAAACAGCATCCGGTAATGAAAGATGTTCCGGCCTCTTTCGTGGTGCCCGATGACGAGTGGTATACTTATGACAAGAGCCCGCGCCCCAATGTACATGTACTGGCCAATGTAGACGAATCGAGCTACACGCCTGCATCGGACATCAAGATGGGCGATCATCCGGTGGTTTGGGTCAATGAAAGCAAAAAGGCACGCAATGTTTATTTCCAGATAGGGCATAGCAGCAAATTGTACGAAACGGAAGGGTTTACGACCATGTTCAGAAATGCCATTAACTGGACTTTAGAAAGGTAATCTTCTTTATAATCAATGGATTTGGAAGAAAACGGGTACGTACAGAAACGTATCCGTTTTTTTATGGGTTTAAACTTTATCACTTTAAGTTTAAAATAAAACGTTTTTTATGGATGTGTTAGTAAATGAACTCCTTATGAGAAATATTCAACTTCCATTTCTTGTTTAGTACGTAATTTCGCTTATCGAAGTATTGGAATTTGTATCAATACAATATGAATAACTTCCTATTTTATAAACTAATACTATTATCATGAAAAGAAAAAGAGTCCTTTTGCTGCTTTGCATTCTCAATTGCACTTTGCAGCTCTTCGCACAACAAATTAATGTGCAGGGTATCGTTTATGATCCTTCTGGAGAAACGGTTCCGGGTGCTAATGTCAGTATGAAAAGTAATCCGGCTGTGGGTACTGTGACGGACATTGATGGGAATTTCAGCCTGAAAGCTTCTGTGGGTGATGTGTTGGTCTTCACTTTTATCGGTTATGAGCCTATTGAGTATAAACTGACTGCTGCAGATACAAATCTGAAAGTCCGTTTTACTGATTCTTCTGAGTTGCTGGACGAGGTAGTTGTAGTAGGCTATGGTGTACAAAAGAAGAGTGTACTTTCGTCTGCTGTGAGCCGTGTTACCAGTGAAGAGTTGGATAAAGGTAATCCTACAAATATTCAGAATGCCTTGAAAGGTAAAGTTTCCGGTGTACAGATTATCTCTAATTCAGGTCAGCCCGGTGCGGAATCAAAGATTCGTATTCGGGGTACCGGTACGGTCAACAACTCCGATCCGCTTTATATAGTAGACGGCATGCCGTCTGAAAGTGGTATCAGTCATTTGAATCCTTCTGATATTGAGTCTATTGAAGTGCTGAAAGACGCAGCTTCTGCCGCTATTTACGGAGCCCGTGGTGCTAACGGTGTTGTGCTGATAACTACGAAGAAGGGTACTAAAGGAAAGGCTACTTTGAACTATGAATTTACGTATGGTATTCAGAATCCTTCCAAGAAGGTGGATTTGCTGGGTAGTGCGGATTATCAGATGTTGATGAATGAAATGGCTGCCAACGCAGGTAAGGACCCTTATTTCCCGACTGTTTCCAGCGTCAATACCGACTGGCAAAAGGAACTGCAGAACAAGAATGCTCCTATTATGAACCACAAGGTTTCGTTGAGTGGAGGTACGGACAACTCTACCTATTATGCTTCTTTCGGTTATGTAAAGCAAGAAGGTATTTATGCCAAAGGACATGCTGATTATGAACGCTACAATGTACGCTTGAATTACAATAATGTATTACTGGACACGAAATCACGAAATTGGTTGAATAAGATTAGTTTTGGTGCAATTGCAAGCTATTCCAAGTCAATCCAGACTGGTAATACTATTGGCAATAGTGAAGCTGCAGGCTTGATTACTTCCATGAATATGTTGCCTCCTACCGAGCCGGTTTATCAGACTGACCCTGCTATACTGGAGCAATATGCCGTAACTTATCCAAATCATGTCATTGCTCCCAACGGCCTGGCATACAATATCATCGAGATGCGTGAAATAACCAATCCGCTGGCAGCCATGCAGGTCAGTCATAACCAGAGGACTATGCCTCAGAATTTCGGTGCGAACTTTAACCTTGATGTCGACTTGTTGCCAGGCTTGAAGTTCAAGACTATCTATGGTGCGGAATGGGTGTTCAATTCCATTAAGAATGTAACTCCGGTCTACGAGCTAAATGCTACCAGTAAGAATGCCACTTCCAAGGTAGAGGATAAGAAAAGGGAGTCTTCCTATTGGCAGTGGGAAAATGTACTGTCGTATACAAAGTCTTTCGGCCGTCATAATATAGGTGCACTGTTCGGTACAAGTATGTCTTCCTACCATTACTCCAATTTGGAAGCGGAAGATTATAATCTGCTGGTGGTGGATATAGACAAGGGATATATAGACACGGCCACAGCGCCCGAAGAACAGTCCAAAGTATGGGGTGGGGCGGAAGATCACCGCATTGCATCCATATTCGGACGTATCAATTATAATTATGATGAAAAGTATTTGTTCGAAGCGGTAGTGAGACGGGACGGTTCGTCAAACTTCAGTCGCGAGCACCAATATGCTACATTCCCTTCGGTTTCTTTGGGTTGGGTGTTGACTCGTGAGAAGTTCATGGAGAACAGACCTTCCTGGTTGGATTTTGCCAAGATACGTCTAAGCTGGGGACAGAATGGTAACGAACGTATTGGCTCCTTTGCCTATACAAGTATGATGAGTCAGGGTAAGAATGCAGTCATAAATGGAAAGGTATATACGGGCATGCTGCCCAGTGGCTATGCCAATGCCGATTTGAAATGGGAGACCTCCGAACAGACCGACTTGGGTATTGACTTGCGTTTCTTCAACAGTGCATTGACATTCTCTGCCGACTATTTCGTGAAGAAGACGAAGGACATGCTGCTTTCCATGCCGATTCCTCTTTATACCAGTTATGGCAGTATGACGGTCAATTCGGGTACAGTGAAGAACGAAGGTATCGAGTTCGAAGCGTCCTATCGCTTTAAGGTGGGTGAAGTGAATCTGGGTATCAATGGAAATGCTTCTTATGTGAAGAATACCGTAACAGACCAGGGCCCCGACCGTGTCGGTCTCAATAATATCGGCGGTGGTATGGGCGGCCAGGTCAGTTGGAGAGAGAACGGGCGTCCGTACGGCTTCTTCTACGGTTACTTGCATGATGGTATTTTCCAGAATCAGCAGGAGATAGATAGCTATACCTACGTAGATTCTAACGGAAAGACTCAGTTGATACAACCGAATGCCAAGCCCGGAGATATCCGTTTTAAAGATTTGGACGGTAAAAATGGTCTTAATGGCGATGACCGTACTATGATAGGTAACCCGAATCCCGACCTGACAATGGGACTTTCCCTGAATGCCAGCTGGAAGGCCATTGACTTCTCAATCACTACTTACGGCGCATTCGGCCAGCAGATTCTGAAGTGTTATCGTGACTTCTCCTCCTCACCCTTGAATAACTATACAGCAGAGATATTCCAACGCTGGCACGGCGAAGGTACGTCCGACAAGTTCCCGAGACTGTCCAGCGCTTCCAGCTCCAACTGGAACAGAGTATCAGACATTTATATCGAAGATGGAGACTATCTCAAGATAAAGAACATCACTGTGGGATTCGACTTCAAGAAAGCATTCAAGAAGTTACCGGTACAACAGCTGCGCCTATATCTGACCGCACAGAACCTCTTTACCTTCACCGGCTATTCCGGTATGGACCCGGAAATCGGTTACGGTGGCGACGATTATGGTTGGGCATCAGGCATCGACCTGGGCTACTACCCCAGTGCACGTACCTATATGATAGGCTTAAATGTAAAATTCTAATTAACCGAAGAAATTATGAAAAAGATATTATTCATAGCATCAGCAATACTGATTCTTCTTTCAGGATGCGAAAACTTCCTCGATTCGGAACTTTTGACCGAAAAGACAACCGCCAACTTCCCGGAGACAGAAAAGGATGCCCAAGAGATGGTGACGGCCATATACGCCCATCTGTTGTTTGAAAGTCCTGAAACCTCTTCCCAGTATTACATTGCCCAGTTGGCAGGTGACGACTGTCTGGGAGGCAACCTCTCCTACTCCAACAACTGTGCCACCAACTTCCTTATGTACAGTGGCAATCTGAATACATTTGCCGGCATCTGGGACCGTTGCTACACCCTTATCAACCGTGCCAACAATGCCATCAACACAATGGAGAATGTGAAATCATGGTCCAGCGAGAGCGAACGTAACCGACTTTTCGGTGAGTCCTACTTCCTGCGTGCCATGGCTTATTATGAGCTGGCACAAGTCTTTGGCGGAGTTCCTTTACGCACCACACTGGAAAGTACCAACCTGCCG
>ERZ840407.1049-NODE-1049-length-13965-cov-2.917901_pt1 | contig 13965 bp, 8 predicted proteins | sample MGYA00519877_ERZ840407 | MGnify/ENA primary metagenome ERZ840407 (study PRJEB31850, sample SAMEA3708875) | human gut metagenome | biome: human gut; feature: human-associated habitat; material: faeces | place: China | collected 2014 ...
ATTGCCCAGAGTGAACATGCGGTTCAGGTCGTCGCCGAACAGTTTGATGGCGATGTTCGCCTTTGTACCGGATAGCATGGCGTCTATACGGTGGCTGATAGGCTGGCCTATTTCCACGTTTGCCCCTACAATGGTACCCAGTTTTTCGCGGACTTCTGCCACGAGCTCGCTGCGTGAGCGGTCTTTCAACTCAAACGGTGCCTCGATCTCAGAGACGTTTACTCCCAGAGCGTGTTCGTCCAGCTCTGCACGTCCCGTTTTACGGGCCACGGTCTGTATTTCGGGGATGGAGAGCAGCAGCTCCTCGGCACGGTGCCCCATCTTGTCGCTTTCTTCCAGGGAAATGCCTGGAAGCGAGGAGATATTGATGGTGAACGAACCTTCATTGAAAGGCGGCAGGAACGAGCGGCCCAGGGTGAAGAAACAGCCGAGCGCTACTACAAATAGTCCGATAGTACCTCCCAGTACCCCTTTCTTATGCCCCAATACAAAAGTCAGTGCAGAACCATACCATTGCTTCATCTTGCGTGCTACGGCAGAGTCGCTGTTTTCGTTGTTTTGTTTCTTTATTTTCTCTTTTCCCAATAGATAGGAGCAAAGTACAGGCGTTACGGTCAGTGCCACAACAGTTGAAGCCGCCAATGCCACAATGAACGCAATACCCAGTGGTACCAGCATCCTACCTTCCATACCACTAAGGAAGAACAGTGGTACGAAGCTGACAATGATAATCAGCGTTGAATTGAGGATAGGCATACGCACTTCTTTCGAAGCATTGAACACCACTTCCAGAATAGGAAGTTGCTCGCCGGCAGGTTTCAGCCGGTTTTCCCGCAACCGCTTGTAGACGTTCTCCACGTCCACGATGGCATCGTCTACCAGCGAACCGATGGCGATAGCCATACCTCCCAGGCTCATGGTATTTATCGTAAAGCCCATATAGTGCAGGGCAAGGATGGAGGCAATCAGTGACAACGGCAGTGTCACCAGCGAGATGACTGTGGTACGTATGTTGGCAAGGAACAGGAAAAGCACGATGACAACGAAAATACCTCCCTCCAACAACGACTTCTGAACGTTTCCGATGGAACTTTCGATGAAACGGCTTTGACGGAAGATGTCTGTGGAAACCTTTACGTCTGCCGGTAAATTCTTCTGCAGGTCTTGCAGGGAAGCTTCCAGTTTGTCTGTAAGCTCCAGCGTGCTTGTGGCGGGTTGCTTGGTGACTGTCAGCAGTACGGCATGCTTACCGCGTTCCGAGGCGGTACCCAGTTTAGGAAGTTTGGCTCCGACTTGAACGTCGGCAATATCTTCCAGCAGGATAGGGGCACCGGAGACCCCGTTGCTCCGCACCACGGCCTTGGCTATCTGGTCTACCTTGTCGGTAGAAAGTACGCCGCGTACGATATATTCATTGCCATATTCATAGAGCACTCCACCATTGGCATTCAGGTTCATTTCGCGGGTGATGTTCATCACTTCGCTCAATGTTACGCCGTAATGGCGCATCCGTTCCGGGTCCAGCTGCACTTGATATTCCTTGATGTCGCCACCCAGTACGGCTACTTGTGCCACACCGCCCGTAGAGAGCAGGCGGGGACGTATGGTCCAGTCGGCAATGGTACGCAAATCCAGCATAGAGGTCGAATCTGCTGTCAGACCTACAATCAGCATCTCGCCCAAAATGGACGATTGTGGGCCCAGTGTCGGCTTGCCTACGTTGGCCGGTAAGGATTCGCTGACGACTGCCAGCTTCTCACTGACAATCTGCCGGGCAAGATAGATATCTGTATCCCAGTCGAATTCTACCCAGACTACAGAAAAACCGTTCGTTGAGGAAGAGCGTACACGGCGCACACCCGTTGCACCGTTTACAGCCGTTTCTACGGGAAAAGTGACCAGCTGTTCCACTTCCTCTGCTGCCATACCATTTGCTTCGGTCATGATGACCACGGTCGGCGCATTGAGGTCAGGGAACACATCCACTTCCGTATGCATGGCGGTATAAGTACCGCCAATCAGCAACAGCACCGATGCTACCAGCACCAGGATGCGGTTCTGAAGAGAAAAACCAATTATTTTGTTTAACATCTTTTTATTTACTATTTACAATGTACAATTGGGCTGCGCAATGTCAGCCGCACTTGCTGTTTTATCTAATATTTCTTGTTTATCTGACTTTACACTCCCCATTCGTCACGTAACCCTTATACTGCATAGCGAAATGGTACTTTGTAAATTGTCAAATTGTACATGAGATTAGTGTTCATGGCTATGTGCCGGAATAGCATTCGTTGCCGATGCCAGCTTCACTTGATAGGCTCCTTGGGTTACGACGCGATCGCCTGCTTTTATGCCGGAAAGGATTTGTACACTTTCGCCATTGTCGGCACCCAGGGTGACAAGCTGTTTTTTGTAGCCCTCTTCATCCAGTTGCAGGTAGACAAAGAAGCTGCCTTGTTCCTCGGTCAGCGCACTGTGAGGAAGAGACAACACGTTCTCCATTGGTGAGGATAATAGGAATACTTCTACAAACGAGCCGGGAATAACGTCTCCCTTATTGTCGAATTCAAAAGTTACGGGTACATAATATCCGTTCTCACCCGAAGCCTTTCCATAAGAAAGCATGCGCCCGCCCAGTTCTTTCAATGTATATACCTTATTATTATAAGGAGTACAGAAGTTGGCAGAACCGATGCTGTTTAGGTAAGGATAGTACTTTTCGGATACATCCGCACGCAGGAAAAGCTTGCGGTTCTGGGTGACGCTTACCAACGGCTGGCCGACGCTGACGTAGTCCCCTTCTTTCACCAACAGATTCTTCACATAACCGCTGATGGGAGAAACAACAGCCTGGCCGCTTGCCGAATGGTTCTTTGCGACTGCCTCGTAACTGATACGGGCATTTTCGTAAATCTGTTCGGCTTGCGCGAATTCCTTTTCAGATACGATTTTGTTGCCTACAAGCGCTTTCATACGCTCGTATTCTTTTTTGGAAACCTCGTAGGCTATCCGGGCTTTCTGCACCGGGTCTCCGTCGGCCATGTTTTTGGATGACAATACCACCAAAGGAGTACCTTTGCTGACACTCATTCCTTCGATAACTTTTCCCTTGAAGGAAACCACGCCTGCTACTGTAGCTACGGCTACGCTCTCGTCTCCCTGGGCTGCCATCACCTGGCCGCTGGTCTTGATGACTTGATGGAAACTACCCGGTTCAACAGTGCTGACTGCTACGCCGGCAGCTTGCGCCTTTGCTGGTGGCAGGATGATTTCATCGCTTCCTCCGGCATGGTTTTCCTGCTCTTCGTGCTCATGGTTGTGTCCCTCATGTTCGTGGTCATGTCCCTCGTGGTCATGTCCGTCATGATTGTGCTCTTCTGTTTCGTGATTATGTCCTTCGTGGCTGTCTCCGGACTTACTGTTACAGGAGCCTAAAAGGAATAATCCCAAGACTCCCATGAAAATAACTTTTTTCATGATGATATTTGTTCTTACTTTTTGATTTTGAATACAAAGTTAGGGCATAGGGCGTGCAACCAAATTGCATTGTTCCTTATGCCGGATAGAAATCTGTCCCGGTGATGTTCCGGTAACAGTTAAGCAAGAAGAGACGGAGGGGCACGAAGTCCCGTAGCACATATGATAAATGTGCTATGAAGAGATTCCAGATAGATACACTCCTGCCTGCTTATGTCAAACTCGGGTAGGATGAGTAACTTGGAAAAAGGTTCAATGAGTAGGGTGACTGCCCACAAGGCATCCGGATGTGCACACACATCATTGGAAGAGCTGGGCGTCTGTTGTACAAAGTGGGTTGTCATGCATCCCGTGTCGCAACAGCAGTGCTCGTTGCCCGGGCTATGACGGTGTCCGCAGCAATCGGCGGTGATATCATTCTTCATGCATATCATTCCGTCGGCATGATGATGGTGGGGAATGACGGGTATCACCAGCATTATCAAGCTGATGAAAAAAAGAATATAGGTTATGTACTGTTTCTTTTTCATTCCTCTATCTTTGGACGGATGCAAAGATAGAGGTTAAGGACTTAATTACCAAATAGAAAATGCTAAAAAGGTTTGAATAACATATTCAATCCCTCATTCATGCTGGGGTGGGTGAAAATGAAGTCCCGCAGGAAATGGTAACGCTGTCCCGTTTTCATGATTGATGCTACGGTATTGATTACTTCCGGTGCATCGGCACAAAGTAGGGTACAACCCAGAATCCGTCCGGTATGGATGTCTACAATAGCTTTGAGCATACCGTCTATGCTGTGTAGCGTACGGGCACGTGGAATCATGGCAGCAGGGATACGTGCCACATGTATGGAATAACCGTTCTTCATCGCTTCCTCTTCCGTCAGTCCTATATGTGCCAGCGGTGGGTCGGTGAAAATGGCAAAGGGGATTGGATACCGGTCTTTTGTACTCCTTTTTTTGTTTTCAAAGAGTTGGTTACGGATGATACGGAAATCATCGATGGACAAGTAGTCGAACTGTTCGTCTCCTCTTACGTCCCCCAGGGCCCATACGTGTGGGGCTGTAGTCCGTAATTGGTCGTCGACAACGATGGCTCCCCGCTTGTCTGTTTGTATACTCGCTTTTTCCAGATTCAGCTCTGCAGTCATGGGCTTACGGCCGATGGCTACCAGCAAGGCATCTCCTTTCAGGTAGTAGGGAGTGCCGTTTGCACTGTCCGTATAGGTCAGTGTTATTCCTTCGGCTGTGTCGTACACGGATTGGACACGGGCGTTCAACCGGACATTGATACGTTTTCGGTTCAATGCTTCCAGCATGGAGGCGGCAATGTCGCGGTCCACTTTAGGCAGAAAGCGGTTTCCCGCTTCCAGCAGTGTGACGTGGCTTCCAAAGCCTGCATACATAGTGGCAAACTCCAATCCGACAGCACCGCCGCCGATGACGAGCAGGTGTGCGGGCAGTTTGTCCGATTGCAGCAAGGTCTCACTGGTATATACATACTTGCTCTCCTTGAGTCCGTCGATGGCAGGCAGGATAGGGGAGGACCCGGTGTTGATGAATATTTCTTTCCCCTCAAGAATCGTTTCGTCCTTGCCGGAAATTATACGGATTGTATTTTCGGACAAGAAAGAAGCAGTTCCGTCATAGAGGGTTATGTTAGGCTTGTTTTTTACATTTTCATAATTTTTCTCACGCAGGAAGGATACAAGCTTGTCTTTCCGCGCCACGGCAAGTGCATACAGTTTGGACTGGTTCTTATAATCGTCATAGTATCTCCTTTCCGCATATTCCGATTCGTGAATCAGGGCTTTGGTGGGGATACATCCTACATTAACACATGTCCCTCCGTACATCTGGGGGGAGCGTTCCACTATGGCTACTTTCCAGTTCCGTTCGGCCAGTTCAGCAGCCAATAACTTCCCGCCTTTGCCGAATCCTATTATGATGGCATCATATTGTTTCATTTTAATATCTCTTAGTTAAGTGTCTAGTGAAATGAAAACAATATGTATCGGCCATTTGTTCGGATGCCGGGTTTAGCGGATGCTTATCGTTCCAGTTCGCGGAGAGAGTCCATTTTCTTCTTTTCAAGGAATTCGTAGATGCCGCTCAAATGCTCTTTCACTTGCTTGTTCCCGAATTCATATACCTTGCTCACCAGTCCGTCCAGGAAGTCACGGTCGTGGCTGACGAGAATCAGGGTGCCGTCAAAATCCAGCAGAGCCTGCTTCAGGATATCTTTGGTTTTCATGTCCAGATGGTTGGTCGGCTCGTCCAGTATCAACAGATTCACCGGTTCGAGCAGGAGCTTTATCATGGCAAGGCGTGTACGCTCTCCACCGGAAAGCACCTTGATCTTCTTCATGGATTCTTCGGGGCCGCCGAACATGAAGGCGCCCAGCAGGTCGCGTATCTTGTTGCGGATTTCCCCTTTGGCAACGTCGTCTATGGTCTGGAACACGGTTAGGTTCTCATCCAGCAGTGAGGCCTGGTTCTGTGCAAAATATCCAATCTGCACGTTATGTCCTATGGTGAGTGTACCTTCATGCTCTATTTCCTTCATAATGCATTTTACCAACGTTGACTTTCCTTCACCATTCTTGCCGACGAAAGCAACCTTGTCTCCCCGTTCTATGGTGAGATTGGCGTTCTTGAAGACCACATGGTCACCGTAACTTTTCCCTACTCCTTCCATGATGACGGGATAATTGCCCGAACGGGGGGAGGGAGGGAATTTGAGGCGCAACGCTGAAGTGTCTTCTTCGTCCACTTCCAGCAGCTCCAGTTTTTCCAGCATCTTTACGCGGCTCTGCACTTGCAGGGTCTTGGAGTAGGTACCTTTGAACCGTTCGATGAATTCCTTGGTTTCGGCAATGAACTTCTGCTGGTCGTCGTAGGCTTTCTGTTGCTGTTCGCGGCGTTCCTTGCGGAGTTCCAGGTATTTGGAATAGTTTACTTTATAATCGTATATCCGGCCCATGGTCACTTCGATGGTACGGGTGGTGATGTTGTCCACGAACTTGCGGTCGTGGCTGATGACGATGACAGCCTTTCCGTTGCTGATAAGGAAATCTTCCAGCCATTGTATGGATTCTATGTCCAGATGGTTGGTCGGCTCGTCCAGCAACAGTACGTCGGGCTTCTGCAGCAACAGTTTGGCAAGCTCGATGCGCATGCGCCATCCACCGCTGAAGTCACTGGTCTGGCGGTTGAAGTCTTCGCGTACGAACCCCAGTCCGAGCAGTGCTTTTTCCACATCCTCCTCGTAATTGGTGGAGTCGATGGCATAGAACTTTTCGCTCAAGGCGGAGACGTTCTCGATAAGTTCCATGTAACTGTCGCTTTCGTAGTCGGTACGCGTTTCCAGTTCCTTGTTGAGGCGCTCTATCTCGGCTTCCATTTCATGCAGGTGGGCAAAGGCCTGTGCTGCTTCCTGGAATACGGTACGGCCGTCTTCCGTCATAAGGTGCTGTGGAAGGTAAGCTATGACACTGTCCTTTTTCCACGGGTAGGTTGTCTTACACCTGCCAGGATTTTCAACAATGTACTTTTCCCCGCTCCATTTTTACCCATCAGGGCGATACGGTCTTTTTCGTTGATAACGAAAGATATGTCACTGAATAAAGTAGTTCCGCCGAATTCTACGGCCAGTCCGTCTATAGAAATCATTATATATTTTTTTAATGAGCTGCAAAGATAGTGCAAATCTATTATTTTTTATATCTTTGCCCCTATATAAACAAAACGCATAGGTCATGGAAATAGAAAAAGTGTCAGGAGATTACCGTCCGCTTATTCTGGTTGCGGAAGATGATGATAGTAACTTTAAACTGATAAAGGCTATTATCGGCAAGAAATGCGAGATACTATGGGCAAAGAATGGTGAGGAGATTGTAAATTTGTTCGAAGAGAATCGCGACAAGGCGGAAGCTATTCTGATGGATATAAAAATGCCTATTATGAACGGGCTGGATGCTACGGTGATTATTCGCAAGAAGGATAAGGAACTTCCCATCATCATGCAGACCGCTTACGCCTTTACTGCCGACCGCGAAAAAGCCTTGGAGTGCGGAGCCTCGGAAGTGTTGGTAAAACCCATCACTCTGTCTGCTTTGCGTACATGTCTAAGCCGTTATTTACCCAAATTGGTTTGGTAAGGCTTTACTGATAATAAAAAGGGAACCGGATGACTAAGTAATGAATATATCATCCGGTTTCCTTCTTTTTATTCTTGTGCATTGTCTTTTCTCTCTTCCATCTTCTTTTTTACAAATTCGATTTTGAGATTGGCTTCTTCCATATTCTTCTTTATTTCCGTCATGGATGACAGCAGTTGTGCCAGTTCGTAGACGCTGGCAAGGGCCTGGCGATCGGCGGCAGTCATGGTGATGGAATAGGGACGTTCCCCTTGATAGTTGACTTTGATATTCTTGTCCTTGTTCAGATAAAGGAACCCCATGACGTTTCCGTCTTCTCCCAGTTTGAAGTCTGCCTTTTCAATCTTTTCACCGAGGTCAGTGGTTTCGTAGCTGTCTTTGGCGGCGGGTGTTTCGGCAAAGCTACCATCGGGAGCAGTGACTTTGACGGCCACATGGTGGATATTATGGGCTCCGCAATAAATGGAAGTCATGCTCATGACTCCGTTTTCGTCTACCTGGAAGCGAAGGAAAGAGCGATGCAGATTTTTTTCTATCACTTGGGAAGGATGAAGGTAATTGCCGATATTCTGGTATTCGGCATCTTTTTCAAAGGTGTATTTCCCTTTGATTGCATCGAAATCCTTTTGCTTGGCTTGAAGCATACTGTCCAGATAGACCAGGCTCTTTTCCTGCTCTTTCAGTTCCACTTCCTGCATCAGGCCGATGCCTGCACGGCGAGTTTCAAACGCTTTGGGATAGAGCATCTTGATGCTGTCAATCAGAATCTTCGCTTCATTGTAGTTGCCGAGTTCAAACGCTTCGCGGGCAGCTTGTAGTTTTTCACCGGCCTTCTTCTCCACATCTTTGCAAGAGAAGAGTGTACAGCATAGGCATGCAAGGAGTATTACTTTTTTCATATTTGTTGTTCTTGGAGTTAGAGTCCACAAAAATAGAAATAATATCTTTATCTTTGCAGCATTTTAATGTGCAAATGTGCTAATAGACCATTAACACATTTGCGTATTCATTACATTAGCGCATTATTTATGATAGATTTGACGGCAGAAGAACTGAAGCAATATTTTAGTGATGATATATTCAAGCGGATATCCGAAACGGCTGATGAATTGGGATTGGAATGTTACGTAGTCGGTGGATATGTACGTGATATTTTCCTGCAACGTCCTTCCAAGGATATTGATGTGGTGGTGGTAGGCAGTGGCATTGCCATGGCCGAGGCGCTGGGTAAGCGTCTGGGGCGTGGGGCGCATGTTTCCGTCTTCAAGAATTTCGGTACGGCACAATTGAAGTACTATGGTACGGAAGTTGAGTTTGTGGGTGCAAGAAAAGAATCGTATACACACGATTCCCGCAAGCCTATTGTAGAGGACGGTACATTGGAGGATGACCAGAACCGCCGTGATTTTACCATCAATGCACTGGCTGTTTGCCTGAACCGGGTGCGTTATGGCGAGTTGGTCGACCCCTTTGGCGGTATTGGAGACTTGAAGGAAAAGACCATCCGGACTCCCCTCGACCCTGATATAACTTTCAGTGATGACCCTTTGCGCATGATGCGCTGTGTCCGTTTTGCCACCCAGCTGGGATTCTATATTGACGATGAGACATTCGATTCTCTGGAGCGTAATCGCGAACGCATCTCCATCATCTCCAAAGAACGCATTGCAGACGAACTGAACAAAATCATCTTGTCACCTATTCCGTCTAAGGGATTCATTGAGCTGGACCGCTGTGGTCTGCTGGAACTGATATTCCCGGAACTTGTTAGGCTGCAAGGCGTGGAGACGCGCAATGGATGCGCCCATAAGGACAATTTCTACCATACGCTCGAAGTACTCGACAACATCAGCAAGAAGACCGACAACCTTTGGCTACGCTGGGCAGCTCTTCTGCATGATATAGCCAAGCCTGCCACCAAGCGTTGGGAACCCCGTGCGGGCTGGACGTTCCATAACCATAATTTCATTGGCGAGAAGATGATACCCGATATTTTCCGCAAGATGAAGCTCCCTATGAATGAGAAGATGAAATATGTGCAGAAAATGGTGAGCCTGCACATGCGTCCCATTGTGATAGCGGATGATGTAGTGACCGACTCGGCAGTGCGTCGTCTCTTGTTTGAGGCAGGTGATGATATAGACGACCTGATGACACTGTGCGAAGCCGACATTACTTCCAAGAATATGGAGCGTAAGAAACGCTTCCTTAATAATTTTCAGTTGGTACGCCAGAAGCTGAAGGATTTGGAGGAACGCGACCGTATCCGTAATTTCCAGCCTCCGGTCAGTGGTGAAGAAATCATGAAGACTTTCGGCCTTTCTCCTTGCCAGCAGGTAGGTGCCTTGAAGAGTGCCATTAAGGATGCCATTTTGGACGGCATCATTCCCAATGAATACGAAGCCGCCCGTGCATTTATGTTGCAACGGGCGGAGAAGATGGGGCTTAAGGAGTTATAACTCATAACTCTTCTTTTTCTGCCTGGAACTTGCGGCTTACTTTCATCAGGTTGATGGTGTAGGTCACTATGTTTTGGGCTTCTTGTATCATAGTCAGGTATACCATGCTGACTTTGATGCTGCCGCTCTGACTTTGGATGCGTTGCAGCTCTTCGCGTTTCAGGTGAGACAACTGGCCGTTGAGGTCGTTGGCTTTGCGAATCTCTGTTTCCAGTTCATCATAATTGTTCGTTTCCAGCTTGTGGCGGCATACTTGCAACAGATAGCAGATGTCTTCGGCTACGTCTGTAAATTCTCCTTTCTGAATGGCATCCAGCGGATTGAAGTTATTGTCTATGTGCTCTAAGCAAGGTTCGCAAAGACGGCCTACGCTGTACACCAGTTCGCTGGCAAAGTCGTTGCCTTGATAGTAATAGAGTCCTTTTTCCAGTACGGTATTGTTGTCGAGGCGGCACATGGCAAGTGTTCCGGTACGCTTCATCTGCTTGATGAGTTGTTTTTCGAATTTTACTGAGCCCATGGCACGACGCAGTCCGCGTAGATTCTCGTGTAGGAAGGAAGTGACGGTACGTTCAAAATTCTCTTCTGTGAATTCCATAATCTTCACCAGTTCTTCACGGGTATGCTTGCGGAGTAATTCGATGACTTCGCTGTTGTCCGTGCTCTTCATCAACTGTTTTAGGGTCTCGTTGCCTTTTTCTTTCTCTTTGCGCTTCTTGTACATCACTTGGCTACGAATCAGCATGAAGACTGCCAGACCAATCAGTGCCAGGATGGCAACCGTACCGCCGAAATGGATAATTAATGCCACGAAAAAACAGATGGTGAACGCTGCTCCGGCAGTGATGAACCAACCGCCGATAACGCTGAGCACACCCGTAATGCGGAATACCGCCGAATCACGTCCCCAGGCACGGTCGGCAAGCGATGTACCCATGGCTACCATAAAGGTGACATAAGTGGTGGAAAGGGGGAGTTTCAAGGAAGTTCCCAAGGCGATGAGCAGACCAGCCAATACGAGATTGACGGAAGCGCGAACCAAGTCAAAAGCGGCGCCGTCGGCTATGATGGCTTCATCCTTCTGGAAGCGTGTATTCATCCACCGCTTGCTGCTTTCGGGCATTGTTTTGGATATTCCGTTAGCCAGGGTCATGCTGAAGCGTACCAGCGTGCGGGCTATCGGGGTACTTCCGAAGTTCTCTTCACCGTCATCCTGACGGGCAAGGTCCACGGAAGTTTTGATGACGTTGTGGGCTTTCTTGGATGTGCAGAGTGCATAGACCATGATAGCGCCTGCACCGATAAGGAAATACCACGGGGTTTTGGCTGCACCGAGGAGTGAGGACATCAGGAATCCGTCGGGGCCGGCGGCCGTACCATTGGCTGTATAGTCAATAAATGAGGAATATCCTGCGAGGGGAACACCGATAAAGTTCACCAAGTCATTGCCGGCAAAGGCGAGGGCGAGGGCGAAAGTACCCATCAGAACCACTACTTTGAAGACGTTTATCTTGCACCAATGCAGTATCTGCATCAGTATGGTGAAGAATACAAAGAAACCGGTTATTAGCAATGCGGTATTGTCGTGTATCCATTGCTTATTTTCAGGAGTCATGAATGAACTGTCTTTCAGCCCCTTTATCAGCATGAAGTAGATGATGCTGGTGGCAGCTATACCACCGAACAGCGCGATGCTGTATTTCATGTTCTTCTTGTAGTTGAAGGTGAACACGATACGTGCCAGCCACTGTACCAGCATACCGAAAAAGAAGGCAATGGCTACGGATACAAAAATGGCCATGATGACAGACAGCGCCTTGTCTGTATTGATGAGGTCGCCCAGTCCCAATGTATCGCTGTTATAGACCTTGATGAGCGCCAGTGCGAACGTACCTCCCAGCAGCTCGAACACCATGGATACAGTGGTGGAGGTAGGCATTCCCATAGTGTTGAAGACATCTAATAGCACGACGTCCGTCAACATGACGGCAAGCAGAATGCACATGATTTCGGCAAAGTAGAAGTGCTCCGGTTGATAGATGCCGTGTCGTGCAATGTCCATCATGCCATTGCTGAGTGCCGCACCGATGAAGACGCCAATGCCTGCAATGAACAGTATGGTTTTGAAAGATGCTGCCTTTGCTCCGACAGCCGACTGAAGAAAATTGACCGCATCATTACTGACACCTACCACGAGGTCGAAAATCGCGAGTACGAACAGAAAGATGACGATACCCAGATAAATTGTTTCCATAGACATGTATTTTATTTCCGGCTGCAAAGGAAAGAGTTTGGTGTTGCAGGGAAATGTCATACATGTTACAGAAATGTTACAAAGCGATTGACGATTGATAATTGCCGATTGATAATTATCGTTAATCGCTAATCCTTAATCCCTTGTTTCAAGTATTCGTAAAAGCTATATTGCGACCGTACCTTCTCCTTTTGCGGTCGCGACGACTTCCAGCGGTTTCGCAACCGGTCGTCCACAAAGCAGGCTTTCCGTTTGTCCGACAGTTGTATGGATAGCATATCGATGAGCTCTTGCTTCAAGTCCGGGTCCAGAATGGGGGTGACGGCTTCGATACGGCGGTACAAGTTACGCCGCATCCAGTCCGGCGAGCCGAGGAAGAGCTTGGGTGCGCCGCCGTTGCCGAAGTACCACACACGGGCATGTTCCAGAAAGGTATCCACGATGCGTGTCACGCGGATGTTGTGGCTGTACTCCTGCCCGGGGATGAGGCAGCAGATGCCGCGGACAATGAGGTCTATCTCTACACCGGCTTGCGAGGCTTCGTAGAGGCGGTCTATCATGGCGGGGTCTTGCAGGGCATTCATTTTTAGGATAATCCGTCCTTGCTTGCCTTGCCGGGTCAGTTCTATTTCGTGATTGATGAGGCGGTTCAGTTCAGGAATCAGGTTGAAGCGGGCCACAAGCAGGCGGTGGAACACTGGATTTTCCTTTCCCTGCAGAGTACGGAACAAGTTGTGCAGGTCGTTTACAATCACCGGGTTGCAGGTGAATAGTCCGCTGTCCGCATAGAGGGTGGCGGTCTTTTCGTTGAAGTTGCCGGTGCTGATGTAGGCGTAGCTTGTCAGTTTGCGCCCTTCCTTGTCGCGGCGTAGCACGAGGGCTACTTTGGCATGTACCTTTAGTCCTGGTATGCTGAAAATGATGTTGATGCCGGCGGCTTTCATCATCTCGGCGGTGGCGAGGTTGTTTTCTTCGTCGAAGCGGGCTTTCAGTTCCACAAAGACGGTGACTTTCTTTCCGTTCTGTGCGGCGGCTATTAGGGTGTTGATGACGGTGGAGTTCTCTGCCACGCGATACTGGGTCACCATGATTTCACGCACGGTGGGTTCGTGGACGGCTTCATATAGAAAATGGATGAAGTGGTCGAAGGAGTGGTAGGGATAATGCAGCAGCAGGTCCTTCTTCTCCACATAGCGGAAGATGGATTCGCGTTCGTCCAGGCAGGTCAGCTTCATGGGCTGGGGTTTCTTGATGGGACGTACGCTTTGGTTGGGATTAGGCAGATGCCGCAAATCCTCCATGTTGAGGTGCTTGTCTCCCGGCACCAGCTCCCGGCGGTCTATGCGGTAGGCATCTACCAGAAAGTCGAGGAAGTCCTGGGGCATGGCGCGGTCGTATACAAAACGGCACACGGCGCCTATCTTGCGTTTCTTTACCTTCTTCTTCACCTGCTCGATGATTTCGGAGGTATTGGCGGCATCGTCTATCAGAATATCCGCATCGCGTGAAATCTTGATGCAATAACTGCTGTCCACTTCATAACCGGGGAAGATGGTATCCAGATTGGCCTTGATGATGTCTTCAATGAACATCAGATAATAGTCTTTCCC
>ERZ840407.1068-NODE-1068-length-13723-cov-2.407887_pt1 | contig 13723 bp, 8 predicted proteins | sample MGYA00519877_ERZ840407 | MGnify/ENA primary metagenome ERZ840407 (study PRJEB31850, sample SAMEA3708875) | human gut metagenome | biome: human gut; feature: human-associated habitat; material: faeces | place: China | collected 2014 ...
TGAGCTCGCAGGTCGGCGTGAGCACGACCTTCTCCGGCACGTTGCCCTTGCCGTAGTCCACAGCGGTGGAGCGCAGGGAGCGGCTCGGAACCTCGGAGACACGCGGCACGAGAATCGTGTCGAGCTTGCCGTCATCGATGGCCTTCTCGGCGAAGGAGACGAGCAGGTTCTGGGCCGCCTCGATGGCGCCCATTTCGCCGCACAGACCCCAGTCGATGAGCTCGGGGTGGGTCAGGGAAGCCTTGCCGCCGCCGGAGGCACCGCCCTTGGAACCGGCTGCGGTGATGCCCATGCTCGGCTGACGCAGCACGGCGGTCGCATCAATGCCGCGCTTGTTCAGGGCGTCGATCAGGGCGATGGTCGTGGTGGTCTTGCCTTCTCCGCGCGATGCCTTGAGCGGCGTATCGGCGGTGACGAGCACCACCTTGCCGTGCTTGCGCGGGGCGTCAGGGTTCTCGGCCAGGTACTTCATGTAGCCGAATGCGTCGATCTTCTGGACCAGACCGTACTGGCTGGTGAAGTCTTCGATGGTGGTCATATAAAGCCTTTCTGTGTTTGTGTGGTGGGGCGGGGTGGTGGGGCGGCAGTCGCCGCCTCTTCGCCTAAAAACAGCCCACTGGGCTGTTTTCTTAACGGCTCAGCCCCTCAGGGAGGGGAGCTCAATACGGACTAAAAGTCGGACATGTGGAAGCCGTTCTTCATTTCCATGCTGCGAGTGTACAGCACGGAGTCAAGCAGCTTTTCGGTTTCCTCCTTGAGCTGGTCGGCCATGGTCTGGTTGGCGGCGGCGAGAATCTCGCGCACCTCGGGGTTACGCAGCGCGGCGATGGTCTCGTCCGGGGTCATCGGCTGCACATCGCCATCCACGTTGTCGGCCTCAAATTCCTCTTCAGCGGCGGACTGCGCGGCTTCCTCGGCGGCCGTCAAGCCCAGACGGGCGATCTGCTCGTCGGTGGCGGCGACCAAGCGGTGGCCCATCGCACCGGTCTTCTCCTGGTAGCGCTCAACGGCGTTGGACGTGGAGCGGAAGGCGCCATCGCACAGGGCGGCGATGATGCGGTTGGCCCAGTAGAAGTTCTCGGACGTCACGCGGGTGGTGGTGTCCTCAAGGTAGGCGGGCGTGGTGTCCACGTTCGGGAAGAACGGTACCAGCGTGTTGAACGGGTTGGAGCCGTATGCCATCCACTGGATGGCGCGGGAGGCCTGCGGGCGGTACGGGCGGATCTGCATCACCGCGAGCTGGCTCTGGCGGTTGATGCCGATCGTGCGGTACATGTGGCGGGTGCGCTCATCGCCCAGCTGGCCGTACGGATCGAACGGGGTGCCCTGGTAGTGGGAGCTCAGCACGTACTTGATATCCTCGATGGTCACCTTGCGCTCAGGCTGACGGGCCCACGGGATGTCGTCGGAGGTGGGCTTGTGGTCGGCGTCCGGGCCGTCCCACACCTCGTCGTACGGGTTGAGGAAGCGCTGCATGTACCAGGCGCGCGGGGTGTTGTACACGTGGTCGGAGTCGGAGTGGGAGCCGAAGGCATCGCGCGGGTTGAACGGGGTAGTGTTCTCCACCGCGAGGTCCAAATGGTTGGTTTCGATGAATTCGGCAAGGTCTTCGGAACACATGTGCGCTTCCTGGTCACCCAGAGCGTCCTCAAGGTCGAATTCGTCGATACCGAGCTGGTTCGGCATGGTCACGTAGGCCTCGTCCGGCACGCGCTTGGCAATCCAGTGATGGCCGCCCACAGTTTCCAGCCACCAGATTTCGTTGGAGTCGGAGAAGGCGACGCCATTCATCTCGTAGGTGCCGAATTCCTCAAGCAGCACGCCGAGGCGCTGGACGCCCTCGCGTGCGGTCTTGACATACGGCAGCACGATGGTCAGGAAGTCCTCTTCGCCGATGCCGCCGGGCACCTCGGGCTCATCGCCCTTGGCCGGCGTGTATTCCACGAACGGGTCGGCGCCGAGCACGCGCTCGTTGGTGGTCAGGGTTTCGGTGGCGCTCATCGCCACGTTCGCCTCGTTGACGCCGGCCTCGCCCCAAATACCTTCCTTGAGGTCCGCGTTCGGCACGGCGGTGTACTGCAGCGGGTCGTCCGGCAGGGTGATGGTTAGGTGGGAGATCACCGACTTGTATTCGCGCGGCTGTTCCTCCGGCTTCACGACGATGAAGCGCTTCGGGTTGAACTCGCCGTTCGCGGAATCCTCGTTGCGGGCGATGATGGTCGAGCCGTCATAGCTCGCGTCTTTGCCTACCAGAATCGTGGTGCAGGCCATAGTGTGATGGTGTCCTTTCTTTGTTGTAGTCACGCTCCCACTGGCGGGAGCTGGACGACGAAGTCGGACTGAAGGTGGTTTTGTACTGACCCACCCCCAGTCAGTGATGCTGACAGCCCCCGCCTGCGGGGGCTCATGTGGCTCACGCCTTGCCGGTCAGGAAGATGCCGTCGGTGTCGGGCACTTCACCGCTGTTGCGCAGCGCGTGCAACAGCTCGTTGAGCCAGAAGCCCTGATTCAAGCCGGGCAACGGCTTCTTGGTGGCCCACACCTGCAGGTAGTACTCATGATCCTTGTCCGGCGGCTGCGGACCGTTGTACCGCATGATCACCGCCGGGTCAGCGCTGCGGCCCAAGAACTTGGAGGCCGAGGAGTTGCGCCCCTGCACGGTCTCGGGAATCATGGCCGGCAGCTGACGGGAGAAGTCCGGCGGGATGGCCAACGCATGTGAATCATTGAAGTCGTACATCAGCGCATCAATCGGCAGATTGGCCACGGACCAGTGAATCCACTCGAAGCCGCAGACCGGAATCGAATCCGGGTCCACGAACTCCCAGTGCAGGTAGCGGGCCTCGGGATCCACATCATCGATGTAGAACGGGAAGGAGACCACAGGCACGCCACCATTGAAATATTCAGGGGCCGCGGCCTTGGCGAAATCGTCCGGGATGACGGTGAAATCGGCGGAAATCTTCATACGTCCCAGTATCGCTCATATGTGTGACGTACTGGGGGCTGTGCGTTACGGGGTCTCTCCCCCAGTCTCGCTACGCTCGACAGCCCCCACTCATCAGAGGGGGGCTAGTTGCGTCGGGTTATGGGATCAGGGCGCAGAAGAGGGACTCGAATACCAGTAGCGGGTTGCCGTTGCCGGCTAGGCGCTTGCGGGCGTGGGCCACTTCGTCCAGACGGGTCACGGCACCGGCCCGGTTCAACCGCACCGACAATTCGGTGATCGACGAGCGGTTCTCCAGGTTGATGAGGCCCACCGAATCCTCCGCATTGTTCTGCAGCACCGCCACATCTCGGTAGATGGAGGCGATGGAGTTCAGCGCACGATCCAATACGTCGCGCGTACGGCGGGGGACCAAACGCTTGACATCGTCTTTCTTGGCAATCTGGTTGAATGCGCCACGCAGTTTCGGCGGGATGCGGTCGCTCGGTGCCAGTCCGTTGATGCGGCGGAATTCCGCTTCCTGACCGGCGGTGATGCGGTTCGCGTCTGCCTCGGCCTGGGCCTTGGCATTGTCGATAAGATTGCCGGCCAACAACACTGCATCCGAGGCACGGGCCAGATTCAGCACACCGACCACAAGTTCATCGCGGTCGGACATAACCCGTTCGTCGGTGGCGTACAACTTGGCGATGCCGATATGGCCTTCGGCGAGTCGGGCCGCACGCTGCGCCACTTTTGGCTCGACATTGGTGGTGGAGGTCAGGAATCCGGCCACCGCCTGGGTGGAGGGCACGGCGAGGTTCACGATGCGTGTGCGCGAGCGGATGGTGGGCAGCACGTCCTGGGCGCTGGGCGCGCACAGTAGCCAGATGCAATGCTCGGCCGGCTCCTCAATCTCTTTCAAGAGCACGTTGGTGGTGCGCTCAAGCATGCGATCCACGTCTTCGATGATGATGATGCGCCACGGTGCGGTGGCGGGCATCTGCTCGGAGGTAGTGATGATCTCACGCACCTGATCGATACCAATAGTCACCTTGTTCGTGGTCAGCACCGTGACATCCGGATGCGTGCCGGCAAGCACCTGCTGGGTGACGCGCGTGGGCTCAGCGCTCATGCCGTGATCCGGGCTTTCCAGCGCCGCCGCGAATGCTCGGGCCATGTTGGAACGGCCCGATCCGGGAGGTCCACAGATCAGCCACGACTGGGTGATCTGGCTCGGGTCGCCCTGCGCGATACGACTGAGCATGTCGATTACCGGCTTTTGGCCGACTAGTGAATCCCATACGCTCATGCGAGCTCCTTGATGTCGGATTCGATGGCAGCCCATACCGCTTCAATGCTCTGGCTCGCATCGATAACGCGGAAACGATTCGGCTCGGCGGCGGCCAAGTCCAAGAAGGCCTGGCGGGTGCGGGACTGGAAGTCATCACCGGCCGATTCCATACGGTCTTCCGCGTGTTCGAGGCGATGGTGGGACAGGGCTGGGTCCATATCCAGCAAATACGTGCGGTCGGGCAGCAGGTTGTTGGTGGCCCACATGCTTAAGGATCGAATCTCTTCTGGAGTGAGTTCGCGGCCACCGGCCTGATAGGCCAAGGAAGAGTCTAAATAGCGGTCGGTGATCACCACTTCACCGCGCTCCAATGCCGGGCGGATGGTTTCGGCAACGTGCTGGGCTCGGTCTGCAGCGAATAGCAGCGCCTCGGCGCGCGGTGCGATGTCGACTGCGCCCCCATCCACACCGTGCAACAGCAGTTGGCGAATGGCCTTGCCTAACGCAGTGCCTCCCGGCTCACGGGTAACGACCACGGTACGCCCCTGAGCCTCAAGATACGCACGCAGCCGCTCGACTTGCGTGGTCTTGCCCACGCCATCGACACCTTCAAACGAAACAAACAGACCGTTCATGCTATTGACCTTAGCGTTAGGCGCAGAGTTGCGCCCAACAGGCAGTTAAACCAGCTCTACCTCCGTTTCAAGGGGCTGATTTGGTCTTTTCTGAAGGTCTACTTCCGTTTCGAGGGGCTGTTGCCCAAGTAGACAACGTTCCAAAACGGCGGAATGACGTTGGCGCGGAGCCGTTCATACTCGTGGTTCAGCAGATGACCAGCCCCTTGAAGCGGAAGTAGATATTCTCAAAACGAGAAATCTGCCCCTTGAAACGCAAGTAGAGCAATAATTCCGCTCAGCCACGCTTGGGAATTACGGCGGGGCGCTCGTAGCCCTCGTTGGCGGTCAGCCAGTCGACGTCCTTTTTCACAGTGGCGGGGGTGGAACCGAGTTTTTCGGCGATGCGCTGGTTGGACCAGCCCTTGTTCGCCAACTTCTTGACTTCGGCACGGCGTTCGGCGCGCTTGGCCTCCTGCGCCGAAACCGCAGCCGAGGTACCGCCCTTCTTGCCCTTGCCGGCAACGGCCTTGGCGCCACCAGCACGCCCAGCACCGCGACGGCCACGGGTGGAGGGACCAGCCGCACGCTTTTCGGCGAGCAGTCGGAAGGCGTCATCAGGGGTGATGGATTCAGGCGTGTACTGACGCGGCACCGTGCGGTTGGTCTCGCCATCGGTGATGTACGCGCCGAAACGGCCGTCCTTGATGGTCACGTTCTTGCCGGTGTTCGGGTCCTTGCCCAAATCACGCAGCGGCGGCTTGGCGGCACCACGGCCACGCCCGCGGCCGTACTTGGGCTGCGAGAACAGTTCTTTGGCCTTGTCGATATCGACCGTGAAGATCTCGTCTTCCGAGGCCAGCGAGCGGGTCTCCGACTTGCCGTCGGCACCCGTCTTGGTCAGGTAGGGGCCGTAGCGACCGTTGTTGGCGGCCACCGTGCATTCGGATACCTCGCCGGTTTCGGCGTTGGTTTCCTCGTATGTGCCCACTTCGCGCGGCAGGCTCAGCAGCTTTAGCGCGTCTTCCAGCGACAGCGATTCAGGGCTCATCGTCTTGAACAACGAGGCCATCTTCGGGCGCGACGCGGCGGCGGCCGCGGCCTTCTTCGGACCCTTCTTGGCCGCAGAAGCACCAGCAGTATCGCCAGCAGCGCCAGCCGAAGCCTCAGCCGGCGGCACCAACGCCACATACGGGCCGAAACGCCCATTGCGCACCTCGACGGTACCGCCGGATACCGGATCAACGCCCAGCTCGCGCGGTCCACCGGAGTGGTTGTCGATCAAATCGCGGGCCACGGCCACCGTCAGCTCATCCGGCGCGATGGTGTCCGGCAGAGACGCGCGCTTCGGGTTGCCTTCGGCGTCCAGATGCTCCATGTCTTCCAGATACGGGCCGTAACGGCCGACGCGCACGTGCAGGCCGTCGCCGATGTCGATGGTGTTGATGGCGCGCGCGTCGATCTCGCCGAGCTGCGCGACCTGCTGTTGCAGGCCTTCGTGCGCCTCGTCGGCGTTGCGGGCGGCGCCCTCGCCGGAACCGAAGTAGAAGTGGGTGAGCCAGTCGCGGCCGGATTCCTCGCCGTGGGCGATGCGGTCAAGGCCGTTTTCCATCTCGGCGGTGAACTGGTAGTCGACCAGCTTGGGGAAGTTCGTCTCGAGCAACTTGGTCACGGAGAAGGCGAGCCAGCTGGGGATCAGCGCACGGCCACGCTCGTATACGTAACCGCGATCCATGATTGTGGAGATAATGCTCGCGTAAGTGGACGGGCGACCGATCTCCTTGGCTTCCAGCGTCTTGACCAGCGTGGCCTCGGTGTAGCGGGCCGGCGGCTGGGTTTCATGGCCGTCCGGTTCGATGTCGCTTGCCTCGACCTGCTGGCCGACGCTCATCGGCGGCAGGGAGGTGTTGGATTCGGAGGCGTCACCCCTGACGGCCTTGGCGTCCGTCTTGCCGGCGGCAGCAGCCTGGTCCGAGCCAGCCCCAGCGCCGGGAGCGGCGGCCTTGGGCTTGCGCCCCTCCCCCGTGGCCTTCATAAAGCCGGGGAATTCGATGACGGTGCCGGACGCCTGGAACACGGCCTCGCCCTCGGTGGGGCCGGCCGGCGCAGACAGGCGCACGGTGGCGGTGGAACCGGTGGCGTCAGCCATCTGGCAGGCAAGCGTGCGCTGCCAGATCAGCGTGTATAGGCGCAGCTGGTCGCCGGGAAGTTTGGAAGCCAGCTCGTCCGGGTCGTGGAAGCGCGAGCCCGCCGGGCGAATACACTCGTGGGCTTCCTGCGCGCCAGCGGTTTTGGTGGCGTACTGCTTGGGCTCGGCAGAGAGGAACTTGTCGCCGAAATGGTAGGAGACGGCGTTGCGGGCGGCGGTGATGCCCTCCTGCGACAGCGTCACCGAATCGGTTCGCATATAGGTGATGTAGCCGTTCTCGTACAGGCTTTGGGCCGCGCGCATCACGGCGCGAGCACCCATGCCGAGGCGATTGCCGGCGGTCTGCTGCAGGGTCGAGGTGGTGAACGGCGGCTGCGGGCGGCGGCGGTACGGCTTGGTTTCCATCGACATCACAGTGAAATCGGCGGTCTTCAGCGCCGAAGCCACGGCGGTGGCACCAGCCTCATCAAGCTGGCGAACGTTCGCCGCGAACCCGTCCGGGGTCAGCTGGCCGTCGGCACCGAAATCCTTGGAGCCGGCGAGTCGCTTGCCGCCGAGCGCGATCATGCGGGCGGAGAATTCGGCACGCTCCCCCAGCGCGTCAGGCGCGGACAGCGTGGCGACGATATCCCAGTACGGCGCGCGCTTGAACGCCATGCGTTCGCGCTCGCGTTCCACGATCAGGCGGGTGGCCACGGACTGCACGCGGCCGGCGGACAGGCCCGGGCCCACCTTGCGCCACAGCACCGGCGACAGCTCATAGCCGTACAGACGGTCGAGGATGCGGCGGGTCTCCTGTGCGTCGACCATATTGCCGTCCACATCGCGCGTGTTGTTCAGGGAGGCGTTGATGGCGTTCTTGGTGATCTCGTGGAACACCATGCGCTTGACCGGCACCTCGGGTTTCAAGGTCTGCACCAAGTGCCACGCGATGGCCTCGCCCTCGCGATCCTCATCAGTCGCCAGATAGAGTTCATCGGCGTTCTTCAGGGCCGATTTGAGTTCGCTGACCGTACGCTTCTTGTCGCCGTCGACAATGTAATACGGCTTGAACCCGTCGTTGACGTCCACGCCGAACTTGCCGAACTTGGCCTTGTCTGCCGCGGGCACCTGGCTGGGCTAGGTCTCGGATATGGCCGACCGACGCCATGACGGTGTACCCCTTGCCCAGGTAGTCACCGATCTTGTGGGCCTTGGTCGGAGACTCCACAATCACCAGTTTGGTAGCCATACCCACTCCTTATGTATTGCGCGAAACACACGACGTTTCTGGCGTCATAATACTCATGAATCATGTCCAACTGCCAAATTCCGCCGTTGTGCCGGGCAAATTCGGCCGTTCGCACCCCATGTTTTACCGTTTGGGCGGTGCCGGCGGAGCGCCGATCAGACCCAGCCGGCTTAAGGGCGCTGCAGTAATCTGACGCAGGGCCAGCAACAGTCCGAATGCGAGCATGGCCACACCCGCAATGCCCACAACAGCGCTGACATTCGCCCCCTGAACCGCCCAGCTGGCGCTGACATTGAGCCCCGGCACCACCTGCCAGATCACATAACCGCTGTAGGCGAGCAACAGCAGGCCCCCGGTAATCAGCACGCTGCCGACGATTTGCACGCTCACTGAGGAGACGCGGCGACCCGGCTCGTCCATGCCGGACTTGCGCGTAACTGCCAGAGCGAGCAGGGCCAATCCCGCCACCAGCAGGATGGACATCGCCACATCCGAAGGGCGATGCCATTGTCCGTATATCACGGAGACACCGACGGTCACCGCCCAAACCACGCCGATGACGCCCGCCAAAGCTCGAACCGCACGAGGCACGGTAAGCAGCAGAATCACCGCACAGGCTGCGGCCAGCATCGTGTGACCGGAAGGCGCGGAATTAGCGGCAGGAGATTCAGTGTTGATGATGAACGGACGCGGCAACAGACCCTTGATACGGGTGACGGCCAAGCAGACCACGGCGAACACGGCGATTTGCCCGGCCAACCACCAGCGGCGTCGAATCAGCGCCGTAATAATGCCGATTGCGGCAATTGTGCAGCTGACAGCGATAACCAGCCAGGATTGTGCGACGGCGTTCATCACGCCGGTGGCCCAGGACGGTACATCGTTGTGCAGGTTTTTCCAGACCAGTTCGTCGTACGATTGTCCGTTTTCGGTAAACACGCACCCCCACCACACGCCGAAGCCGATAGCGATCAGGAGCAGACCGAATACCACGCACAGTACGCGGCTGGAGATTCGCGGGCGCACGGTAAGCGGGTCAAGCCGGGCCAAGCCACGGTCGATATCAGATGCCCCATCCGCATCGTCCATGTCCAGCGGCCTGAAATCCCGTAAGGAGCCTGATGTGGATGCCGATGCATCTGAACCGGAGACCGGGCCGAGCGCAGCCAATGGGTCAACAACGTTCGACGACGAGTTAGGCTGCGCTGCGCCTGAGCCGACCAGATTGACCGCCGCATGCGGGTCGCGAATTCTAGGGGTCTGTGCGTCATTCATACGTTCGACTGTACGGCCGCGCCCCGGACAGGGGACCACGCTAGTGCCAGCTCACAGCCAAATCCGCACATAAAGAAAACCTCCACGCACCCGTCAGAGGCCACTTACCCTTGCTGCATTCCTGCCCTGGGGGAGTTGGGTGACATAGCGCCGCGTGGAGGCTGGGGATAAGTCTATGGAGACGTATGGACCAGCGCAGCGACACGAAACGTGCGCGCCGGGTCGCACGGCAGGCCAACCAGCGCATTCAGGCAATATTCATGCAGCATCAAGAAGCGTGCCCAATTGTAAGAATTCCGGAAAAATACCGGCATAAACGCGTGTGGCTACGCTCACGTCAAACGATTGTTCAAGGCCAACAGTTACGGTGGACACCATGGCTTCTTATACTCGTCGTGCACATTCGGGAGGCAATGGCCCCGCTCTGAGGCAACCGCGCACCGCGCAAAGCAGAGCCGGCCACTCCGCACAGGAGGGCCCCTATACGCCCCAGGAGAGCCGTTCCCGCCACGCAAGCCACAAGGCTTCCAATAGCCATCGAGCCCCGAACAGGAAGAAAAAGAACACAGGAAAAGGCAAGCACCGTGTACTGAAATGGGTGCTGGGCATCTTCTTCTCCCTGATTGGACTGGGCTTGCTGGCCGGTATCGCAGTATTCGCATACCTGTACACCACCACTGAGGTCCCGCAACCCGAGAAGTTCGCGTTGGCCGAGAAAACCACCGTGTATTACGCGGACGGCACCACCGCGATCGGCTCCTACGCGGAGCAGAATCGTGAAATCATCTCTTGCGAGGGGCTGCCGGACTACATCGGCAACGCGATTGTGGCGTCCGAAAACCGTACGTTCTACACGGATAAAGGCCTTGATCTGAAGGGCATCGCCCGCGCATTCATTAATAATATGACCAAGGGCACGCGCCAAGGTGGTTCCACCATCACTCAGCAGTATGCCGAGCGGTATTACATGGGCGAAACCACATCCTATGTGGGCAAGGCGCGCGAGGCCATCATGGCCATCAAAATCGCGCAGACCGAATCCAAGGACGAGGTGCTGTGCAATTACATGAACACCATCTATCTGGGCCGCAACTCCTACGGTATCCAGGCAGCGGCCAAGGCATACTTCAATAAGGACGCCAAGGATCTGACGCTGTCTGAGGCGGCGATGATCGCCGGCATTATTCCGTCACCGTCCACGTGGGATCCGGCCGATAACGCCGATATGGCCAAATCGCGCTTCAAGCGTGTGCTGAACATCATGCAGGAGGATGGTTACATCACTGCCAAGCAGCACACTGATGCCAAGTTCCCGCAGACCGCCGCGGTGGCGCAGCAGAACGAATACGCGGGGCCGAACGGTTATCTGCTGGATATGGTGCGCCGCGAGCTGGTGCAGTCCAAGGCCTTTACCAAAGAGGATTTGGATACTGGCGGATACAAGATCATCACCACCATCGACAAGAGCAAGCAGGATCTTATGCAGTCCATCGGCGACACCCGTCTGGACGACATGCCTGAATCCCTGCAAATCGGCGGCATAGCGCTGGACCCGAAGACCGGTGAAGTATTGTCCGTATACGCCGGTTCAGATTATCTGTCCAAGCAGCTCAACAATGCCGATCAGGCCGTATTCGAACCGGGTTCGACTATGAAGCCGTTCGCTTTGCTGGGGGCCGCGCAATCCGGCGTCAGCTTCGATACGTTGTTCAACGGCAATTCCCACCAGCACTTCACCGGCTTGGATCAAGAGGTGAACAACGCTCTGGAGAACAACTGGGGCAACATCAATCTGTATCAGGCCACCGCCAACTCGGTGAACACGGTGTTCATGAACGTCAATGAGCATCTGACGCCGAAGCGCACGGCCGCAATCGCCCATGAAGCGGGCATTCAGGGCGATATCGATGAAAACTCCATGTACAACGTGCTGGGCATCAACGCCCTGACCGTGTGGGATTTGGCGCAAGGCCATTCGACCATCGCCAACAATGGCGTGAAGAACACCTTGCACATGGTGTCCAAAGTGCTTGATTCCAACAATAAGGACATGTACAACGCGCCCAGCAACGGCACCAAGGTGTTCGATGCCAACGACTGCGCTTTGGTACAGAAGGCCATGCAGGGCACCACCACGTACGGTACGGCGGCCGGCACATCCAGCATGTTGGGCCGGCCCGTCGCCGGCAAGTCCGGTACCGCCAACGACGAAATGGCTTCGTCGTTCGTGGGGTACACCCCCAGCATGATGAATGTGTGGGCTATCTGGAATCCGGATATTTCAGCCATGTATTTAAGAAAAAATATGGAATGTCCCCGATCCAGTGCCGCAGACAGGGGCAATAGACGGGAGGTTGTATGTGGGGGAAAATCAGACAGGACTTTCGGAAGTTTCTGCCGAAACAGAGTATGCAGAATATTCTGTATGTGATCATTCTGACGCTGACGCTGCTTGTCGCTGTCTTTGTAGGATTTTTTGTCTCAAAGTCTCAGCAGGAAAAGCAGGCACAGATCATCGTTCAGGATAATCAGGAGCTGGCAGAACAGATCAACGTATCTATGTCACAGTATCTGCACAGTATGATGCGTCTATCAGATACACTTTATTATAATATCATCAAGGGAAACGACAGAGGACAGATGGAACAGATGTTTCAGGCGATGTATGACGGCTACAAAGATTATGTGGAGAGCATTGCCCTGTTTCAGGAGGATGGGACACTTTTGCAGGTCATGCCGGCACTGTCATCTGCCGCTTCCTCAGATGTTATGCAGGAAGAATGGTTTTCCAGTGCACTTGAGCGAAGTGAGAACATTCATTTTTTCAGACCGCAGATACAGGATTGCTTTGAACATAACAGCAGTTTTCCGTGGGTGATCCCGATGAGCCGTTTTGTGCAGATCACGCACGGAAATCAGGTGCTGAGCGGAGTGCTGCTCATCAATATAAAATACAGTGCATTATCTGAAGTTTTCAGGAACTCAACAGATGATATGAACCAGTATTCTTTTCTGATGGATTCAAACGGAGAACTGATCTACCATCCCAGGCACGCCCTTGTAAACAGTGGGATTATAGAAAAACCGCCAGAAACACTGGCTGAATATCAGGATGGATCCTATGAAACAGAAATCGGGAAACAGCAGGTGTTCTGCAGTGTCAAGACGGTGGGATACACCGGATGGAAGATCATTCGTGTGATCGGGAAAGAAGAACTTAGAAGTTATGGGATCAAAAGTACTTTTTTTGTGCTGGCGGTCATCTGTCAGGTAGTTCTGTTTTTCCAGGTTGTCGGATCGTATATTTCAATGGTGCTGACAAGACCGATCTGCAACCTGGAGGAAGATGTCAAACGAATTTCAGCCGGAGAGCTGGATATCAAAGTCCATACTGCCGGAAGTTTTGAAGTGTATCATCTGGGACGCTCTATTCAGAAGATGACAGTCAGGATCAAAAAACTGATGCGGGAAGTGATCCAGGAGCAGGAAGCCAAAAGAAAGAGTGAACTGGACAGTCTTCAGGCACAGATTACACCACATTTTCTTTACAATACGCTGGACATTGTAGTGTGGATGATCGAGGAAAACCGAAAAGAAGATGCCGCAGGCATGGTTACGGCACTGGCAAGATTTCTGCGTATCAGCCTCAGCAAAGGAAAAAATATCATCACGGTAGCAGATGAACTGGAACATGCAAGGAATTATCTGATGATCCAGTCACTTCGTGCAAAAGATCAGTTTACGTACCGGATTGAAAAAGATCCTGGCACAGAATGTTTTCAGGTCATTAAACTGATCGTTCAGCCAATTGTGGAAAATGCACTTTATCACGGACTGGAAGGGATGTACGGCGATGGTGAGATCGTGATTCATGCCTATACAAAAGACGGGGATCTCTACATTTCTGTGAAAGACAACGGTATGGGGATGTCAAAAGAACAGGCAGAGGCACTTCTGGATTACACGAAAGAATTAAAGACGGCAAAAGGAAACGGCATTGGTGTACGAAACGTACACGAGAGGATTCAGCTGCACTTTGGAAAAGAATACGGGGTACAGATCATTTCAGAGGAAGATGAGGGAACAGAAATCCTGCTGCATCTTCCGGCAATTATGTATGGAGAAAAGAAAGAATGAGAAGGGCAAAGAAAATCGGTATTGTGTGCGTGGGGATTCTGATGGTTGTTTTTATGTTTCTCTCGTATTCAAATTTGTTTGGCGGAGAGACGAAAAG
>ERZ840407.1073-NODE-1073-length-13689-cov-9.883600_pt1 | contig 13689 bp, 5 predicted proteins | sample MGYA00519877_ERZ840407 | MGnify/ENA primary metagenome ERZ840407 (study PRJEB31850, sample SAMEA3708875) | human gut metagenome | biome: human gut; feature: human-associated habitat; material: faeces | place: China | collected 2014 ...
TGGATGCCAAGCTGAAGGGCATCATGGAGGGCATCTTCCACGCTTCCTACGATGCTTCCGTTGCTGCCGGTTCCGAGGGCAACCTGATGGTCGGTGCAAACTGCGCCGGTTTCCTGAAGGTGGCCACCGCCATGATGGCACAGGGCATCACCTACTAAGCATTCCTTTTCTGAGGGTCGCATCCGATCGGGTGCGGCTCTTTTTTTCTTGCATATTTCCTCTGTCCGTTGTCCATACTCCCTTTGCCAGAAAGCGAAGGGAGTATTTTTATGGATGAGCAGATGTTTTGTTTCCAATGTGAGCAGGCGGCCAACGGGACTGCCTGTACCGGTCGGGCAGGCGTGTGCGGGAAATCGGCTCCGACCGCAGCGGCGCAGGACCGGCTGACCGGTGCCCTGATCCGGTATGCGGAGCAGCTCATTGGCGAAGGCCGTGCTCCGGCTCCGGAGCAGGCTTTGCTGCTGATGCAGGGGCTGTTCACCACCATCACCAATGTAAATTTTGACGAGCACACCGTCGGGCAGCTGATCGAGAAGATCCACGCCGCCTGTCCGGGCATTGCCGAGGACTATGATATGCAGCAGCTCTGGCAGGAGCCTGACCCGGATGTGCGAAGCCTGAAATGCTTTGTGCTGTTCAGCCTGCGGGGAATGGCCGCTTATAACTATCATGCTCGGGTGCTGGGCCGCATCGACCCGGAGCTGGACAAATTTTACTGTACCGCCCTGAAGGCAGTGGGCACCTCGGGGCTATCCATGGAGGAGCTTTGGCTCCTGGTGCAAAGGACCGGAGAAGCCAGCTTCCGCACCATGGAACTGCTGGATCATGCCAACACCGGTGCCTTTGGCGAACCGGAACCGACAGAAGTCCCTCTGACCATCGAGAAAGGGCCTTTCATCGTCATTTCCGGCCACGACCTTTACGACACCCAGCAGCTTTTGGCCCAGACCGAGGGCAAGGGCATCAACGTTTATACCCACTCGGAACTCCTGCCCGCCCACGGTTATCCGGAGCTGAAAAAGCGCTATTCGCACCTCAAGGGAAATTTCGGCACCGCCTGGCAGAACCAGCAGTCGGAGTTTGAGGACATCCCCGCCCCCATCCTCTTCACCACAAACTGTATCATGCCGCTGCGCCCCAGCTACGCCGACCGGGTCTTTACCACCTCGGTGGTCTCCTATCCCGGGGTGCCGCACATCGGGGAGGACCGGGACTTCACCCCCGTCATCCGGAAAGCGCTGGAACTGGGCGGCTACCCGGAGGATACCATCATCCCAGGCATGAACGGCGGCAAAACGGTCACCACCGGCTTTGCGCGGAGCGCTGTGCTCTCCCACGCCAATGAGATCGTTGCGGCCGTGAAAAGCGGGCAGATCCGCCATTTCTTCCTGGTGGGCGGCTGCGACGGTACCCGGCCCACCCGCCGTTATTACACCGAGTTTGCCCGGCTGACACCGCCGGATACGGTCATTCTGACCCTTGCCTGCGGCAAATTCCGGCTGAACGATCTGCCTCTGGGCACAGTGCCCGGCACCGGCCTGCCCCGCCTTCTGGATGTGGGCCAGTGCAACGACGCATACAGCGCCATCCGGATCGCACTGGCTCTGGCCGATGCCTTCGGCTGCACCGTCAACGACCTGCCGCTCTCGCTGGTGCTCTGCTGGTTCGAGCAGAAGGCAGTCTGCATCCTGATCGCCCTGCTGGCTTTGGGCATCCGGAACATCCGCCTCGGCCCCACCCTCCCGGCCTTTCTCTCTCCGGGGGTCGTGCAGGAGCTTCAGCGGCGCTACAACCTGATGGCCGTCACGACCCCGGAAGAGGACCTGCGGGCCATTCTGGGACGCTGACTGCCGCCGCAGGGAATTTCTTGCTTCGTTTCTGCTATGCTCCCGGGATTTCCCGGGAGTTTTTCTTGTGTCGAAACTTTTTCATAATTTCTGGGAATTTCCGGCGCATGGATAAGCTTTCACTCCTGTGCAGGAATCATTTTCCGGAGAAACTCCGGCGCGGTTCCCCACCGTTTCAAAAATTTGGATCTTTCGGTTTCAAATTCGTTTGAACCTCTTGTATTTCCGAACATCCGATGCTACTATATTAGCAGTACACAAAATGTACTATATTTTAGAAAGAGGAGGAAAAAAACCATGAAAAAAAGATGGTTCGTAGTGATACTTACCATCGGATTGCTGCTTCATGTTCTGCCGCTGAGTGTACTTGCACTGAGCCCCGACCCCACCATCACGGATTCGGACGGCACCATTCTGGACTGGAGTGACCTTTCCACCGTTCCCTACTCCCTTGATGATTCACCGGAACAGGAACCTCCTGTTCCCGACCTTTTGGAGACGGGCTCGGAGAAAAGCCTTGCGGATGCGGACAACGATGAAGAAGCAGCGGATGACCGGCCCACAGTGAATCTCACCCCCAAAACTCCTGACGAGGAATCGGGTGGCGATGACCCTGCGGACGACGACGGCAGCACCACAACCCCGCCTGTGTGCAAGATCGGCGATATTTACTACTCTACACTGGACGAGGCGATCAGCATGGCGATACCTGGCGACCAGATCGACCTGCTGAAGGACATTGAGCTGGATACAGGTCTTACGTTCACTGGGAAAACCCTGACTATTTCCGGCGGCAATACCTACACGCTGACGCTGAAAGGGATTGGCATCTATGCAAGCGGCAGTAACATTACGTTTGAGAATCTCACGCTGCACATTTATGCGCATATCCATCCCAATCAGAATGGCGGCGCGGCCAACCTGATCACCAGCACAAACTTGCGTTTGGATGACGTCAACTTCGAATTGATTTCGGATACGCCTAATGCCAACGGTGCCGGTCTCTACATGGAGCGCGGAAGTAACCTGTATCTGGATAACGGCACATACGCTGTGATCCGCGATTTCAACGGTTATGATGCGAGTGGCATTTATGCTGAGCAAACCAATTATGATCCTAACGAAGGCAAAATCGAGATCAATAGTTCTTATTTGGAAGTTACCGGTTGCTACCACGCTGGTCTGTTGATCGACCCGCTGGACTTAACATTGACTTCTTCCGAAGTCGTGCTGGAGAAGAACGGTTGTCATGGTTACGGTTTTGGTCTTGCCTGCTATGACGGCAAAGTGACGCTGCTTTCTTCTACGATCAAAGCAACCGAAAACAACACCGGTGGTTCCTATGGCTTTGGTGTTTTTGCCGGTGAACTTGAAGTAGATGGCGATTCCACTTTGATTGCTTCTGACAACGGTGTCGGTGGTCTCGGCGTCGGCGCAGAAAGTGTGATCTGCGGCGGTGCGAAGGTCTTCTGTGAGCGCAACGGTGCAAGTGACCCCGGCTGTGCTGGCGGATTAGTTGTGCACGCTGAACATTACGATGATTCCACCTACGAAGGCAAACTGACCATTGAATCTGGTGCATACGTCTATGCCTGCAACAATGTTGGTCTGGCCGGTCTTTTAAACGAATGGATTCTGAACATTGAAAGCGGTGCAACCGTCATCGTTGATGGCAACAGCCAGCTTGGCTTTGCAAATAGTTTTGATGCTCGTACTACCATTAAAAGCGGTGCCAATGTCTCCGCAAACAACAATCTGTATGGCATCTACAACTATGCAGGCGGTGGCGATCTGTCAGTAGCAACAGGCTTTTTCCTAATTGAGGGCGGCGCACATGTCACTGCAAACAATAATAGGTCCTGCGGCATCTTCAACACCGTCTACGACAACTTCGACACCCCTGCGGATGACTACTTTACAATTCAGAGCGGTGCGGTTATTTCTGCCGACGGTAACGGAGGACACGGTATTTACAATGACGGCGGTATTTTCACCGTTGAAACCGGCGCAATCGTTTCTGCCTGCAATAATGGCTACTACGGTATTTTTAACAACAAGGGAACGTTTACTGTAGAAAACGGCGTCGACCTGCAGGTCGAGTACAACAAAGAGAGTGGCGTTGTCAATGTTGAGAATTCAAAGTTGACTCTGCTCTCCGGCTGTGTCCGTTATAACACCACTAACGATTTGTATGGCTACGGCGGCGGTCTCCGAAACTATGGCGAAGCAACTCTTTCGGATGACGTGCAGCTGTACAACAACCATGCAGCAAAAGGCGGTGACGACATCGAGAACGGTGGAACCATTACCTTTGGCCCCACCGGCCGCGGCTGGGCGCTGGACGGCGAACCGGACTGCTATGATTTCATTACCGGCTGGTATGACGACTATGAAACCACCCGCTGGAACGCCCACGGGGACGAAGCGGATCTGCACATGGTTCTCGTCGCACCCGTCAATTCTTACACCGGCCCCCTGTCCCTCAAGGCCGCACACGGCAGCATCGGCAGCCTGACCGTCTGCAAAGAGACGGTCGGGGAACTGCTGCCGAGCGACTATGACACCGCGTTCACCTTTGAGCTCACGCTGGACGATGATGCCATCACCACGATCGACGACAAATGGTGCGGTGTCCCGTTCAAAAACGGCAAGGCATCCTTCACCCTGAAAAGCGGCGAGAGCATCACGCTCTCGAACCTGCCCGCAGGCATCGGCTATACCATCACCGAAACCGCTCAGGACGGCTGGACCCTGCTGAATCTCAACCCTGCAGAGACCGGCGTTGTGCCCCAAAACGACACCGCCAAGGTCGTCTTTACCAACCTGAAGAACAGCCCGGACGACCCCTATGTTCCGGTCGTTCCCGTAGACCCGGAGACCCCCGAGATCCCCGAGGAGCCTGAGGGGCCGGAGACCCCCGAGATCCCCGAGGAGCCTGAGGAACCCGAGATCCCCGAGGAAACCGAGGAAACAGAGGCCCCCGGCGAGCTGCCTGCGGAGGAACCGGCTCAGACTGACACGTCCGCGTCGTTGGCCCAGCCGGAGGAAACGCCCACGCAGAACACCACGACCGTGACCCTGATCCAGACCGGTACCACCGATTGGCTGGCTGCCGTGCTTCTGATCTTTGGCATCGGTCTGTTGGTATGCGGGTGGTTCTTCGACCGCAAACAGCGCGCCGCAAAGCACTAAGGACAGAAACGCCCCGCAATCATACGCAAACCGCCGCATCCCCTGCCCCAGACCGGCAGCCGGATGCGGCGGTTTTTTTCAAGGTTTTGATGAAATGCGTTCATCATCCCATCAAAGCGCACAAGAAGTGCGGGCTTTGGTGTACTAAAGTTTGTTGCACCTCCCACTTGAACAATCTTCACGAATCATTATAATAAAGCTAACGGAACAAAGGCGTTCCAGAGGGGTATTCTATACCCTTCTGGGGCGCTTTTTTGTTTTCTGTGCAAGATCGGCTGCGGAATGTGCCGCGGCCCGGAGGATATTTTGAGAGATAAGGATGGGAAAGGCAATGGATCAATTTACGGAAAACGCCACGCCTCTTGGCCTGTATGACCCTCAGTTCGAGCACGATGCCTGCGGCATCGGCGCGGTGGTGGACATCAAGGGCTGCAAGAGCCATCAGACGGTCAGCGATGCCCTGAGCATCGTGGAACGGCTGGAGCACCGCGCCGGCAAGGATGCCGAGGGCAAGACCGGCGACGGCGTGGGCATCATGCTGCAGATCAGCCACAAGTTCTTTTCCAAGGTGGCCGATGAGCTGAACATCAGCCTGGGCAACGAGCGGGAATACGGTGTCGGCATGTTCTTCTTCCCCCAGAACGAGCACCTGCGGGCACAGGCCATGAAGCTGTTTGAGCTGGTGACCCGCAAAGAGGGACTGGAATTTCTGGCCTGGCGCGAAGTGCCCGTGAACCCGGACGCCGTGGGCCAGAAAGCCCGTGACTGTATGCCCGCCATCTGGCAGTGCTTCATCAAAAAGCCGGCCAAGGTGAGCAAGGGCATTGATTTTGACCGCAAGCTGTACATTGTGCGGCGGGTGTTTGAGCAGGCCAGCAACGGCACCTATGTGCCCAGCCTGTCCAGCCGCACCATCGTCTACAAGGGCATGTTCCTGGTGCACGACCTGCGCCTGTTCTACCTTGACCTGCAGGACGAGGATTATGAGTCCGCCATCGGCATGGTGCACAGCCGCTTTTCTACCAACACCAACCCCAGCTGGATGCGTGCCCACCCCAACCGCTTTATCCTGCACAACGGCGAGATCAACACCATCAAGGGCAACACGGACGCCATGCTGGCCCGTGAGGAGACCATTTCCTCCTCCATCATGCGGGACGATATGAACAAGATCCTGCCCATCATCAATACTTCCGGCTCTGACTCCGCCATGCTGGACAACGCGCTGGAGTTTATGGTGATGAACGGCATGGACCTGCCGCTGGCTGTGATGATCACGATTCCCGAGCCCTGGGAAAACAACAAGAACATCAGCCAGAAAAAGCGCGATTTTTACCAGTATTACGCCACCATGCTGGAGCCTTGGGACGGCCCTGCCGCCATTCTCTTCTCGGACGGCGACGTGGTGGGTGCCGTGCTGGACCGCAATGGCCTGCGCCCCAGCCGCTATTACATCACCAAGGACGGCCGGATGATCCTTTCCTCCGAGGTGGGCGTGCTGCCCTGCGACCCCGAGAACATCCTGGTCAAAGACCGTCTCCGCCCCGGCAAGATGCTGCTGGTGAATACCATCAAGGGCGAAGTGGTGGACGATGAGAAACTGAAAGAATACTACGCCAGCCGCGAGCCCTACGGTGAGTGGATCGACCGCAACCTGGTGGATCTGAAAAACCTCAAGATCCCCAACACCAAAGTCCCCAGCTACACCGGCGAGGAGCTGACCCGCCTGCAGAAAGTGTTCGGCTACAAGTATGAGGAGATCAACTCCCTCATCCTGCCCATGGCCCGGCTGGGTGCCGAGCCCTCGGGTGCCATGGGCACGGATACCCCGCTGGCTGTCCTCAGCGAGCAGCACCCGCCGCTGTTCAACTACTTCAAGCAGCGGTTTGCCCAGGTGACCAACCCTCCCATTGACGCGATCCGCGAAAAAGTGGTCACTTCCACCAGCGTCTATGTGGGCACCCACGGCAACCTGCTGGAGGACAAGCCTGAAAACTGCAAGGTGCTGAAAGTCCACAACCCCATTCTGACTTCCACCGACCTGCTCAAGATCAAGTACATGAACGTGCCGGGCTTCAAAGTGGCCACGGTGTCCATCAACTACTACAAGAACACCAGTCTGGAAAAGGCCATTGACCGGGTCTTCCTGGAAGTGGACCGCGCCTACAAGGATGGTGCCAATATCATCATCCTCTCGGATCGCGACATTGATGAGTACCATGTGGCCATCCCCAGCCTGCTGGCGGTCTCGGCCGTGTCTCAGTACCTCATCCGCACCAAGAAGAGCACGGCACTGGCCCTGATCCTCGAGAGCGCCGAGCCCCACGAGGTGCACCATTTTGCCACCCTGCTGGGTTACGGTGCCTGCGCCGTCAACCCCTACCTGGCCCACGAGACCATCGGCCAGCTCATCGACGAGGGCCTGCTGGACAAAGACTACTACGCTGCCGTGGACGACTACGACAAGGCCATCCTGAACGGCATCGTTAAGATCGCCTCCAAGATGGGCATTTCCACCATCCAGAGCTACCAGAGCAGCCAGATCTTTGAGGCTGTGGGCATCTCGAAGGAGGTCATCGACAAATACTTCACCGGCACGGTGAGCCGCGTGGGCGGCATCAGCATGGCAGACATTCAGGCCGATGTGGAGGCGCTGCATAACGCCGCCTTTGACCCGCTGGGGCTGGATATCAACATGGAGCTGGCCGACAGCGGTGCCCACAAGTTCCGCAGCGGCAAGGAAGAGCACCTGTTCAACCCCCAGACCATCCATCTGTTCCAGAAAGCCTGCCGCACCGGCGATTACGACACCTTCAAGCAGTTCACCCAGACGGTGGACAACATGGGCGCCGAGGGCGTGCATCTGCGCAGTCTGCTGGATTTCAACTACGCCGCAGACGGCGGCATCCCGCTGGAGGAGGTAGAGCCGGTCTCCAGCATCGTCAAGCGGTTCAAGGGCGCTGCCATGAGCTACGGCGCACTGAGCAGTGAGGCACACGAGACCATTGCCATTGCCCTGAACCGTCTGGGCGGGCGCAGCAATACCGGCGAGGGCGGCGAGCCCGAAGAGCGTTACCACAGCGAGAGCAATTCCAAGATCAAGCAGGTGGCCTCTGCCCGCTTTGGCGTGACCAGCAAGTATCTGGTCAGCGCCGAGGAGATCCAGATCAAGCTGGCACAGGGCGCAAAGCCCGGTGAGGGCGGCAATCTGCCCGGTGCCAAGGTGTATCCGTGGATCGCCAAGACCCGCCACAGCACCACCGGCGTGGGCCTGATCTCTCCCCCGCCCCACCACGATATCTACTCCATCGAGGATCTGGCAGAGCTGATCTACGATTTGAAAAACGCCAACCGCAATGCCAACATCAACGTCAAGCTGGTCAGCGAGGCCGGTGTCGGCACCATTGCCGCCGGTGTTGCCAAGGGCGGCGCACAGGTCATTCTGGTCTCCGGCTACGACGGCGGCACCGGCGCGGCACCCCGTACCTCCATCAAGAACGCGGGCCTGCCCTGGGAGCTGGGCATCGCCGAGACCCACCAGACCCTGATCCTGAACGGCCTGCGCACCCGCGTGCGCATTGAGAGCGACTCCAAGCTGCTGTCCGGCCGGGATGTGGCTATCAGCTGTATGCTAGGCGCAGAGGAGTTCGGCTTCGGCACTACCCTGCTGATGGCCGAGGGCTGCGTGATGATGCGTGTGTGCAATCTGGACACCTGCCCCATGGGCATCTGCACCCAGAACCCCGAGCTGCGCAAGAACTTCCACGGCAAGCCGGAGTACATCATCAACTACCTCACCTTTGTAGCCGAGGAGCTGCGAGAGTACATGGCAAAGCTGGGCGTGCGCACCGTGGACGAGCTGGTGGGCCGCACCGATCTGCTGCGGGTCAAGCCCGTTGCTCCGGGCAGCCGCGCCGCAGAGCTGGATCTGGACTGCATCCTGCACAACCCCGCCATTGCAAACAGCAATGTCCACTTCATCAAGGAGGACAGCTACGACTTCCATCTGGAAAACACGCTGGACATGAAGGTGCTGATGAAGAAGTTCAAGCTGGGCAGCAAGGCTCCCCAGAGCGTCAGCCTGAATGTTTCCAACGTGGACCGCGCCTTTGGTGCCATCTTTGGCAGCGAGATCACCCGCAAATACGGCAACGACCTGCCGGACGATGTGTACACCGTGCACTGCAACGGTGCAGGCGGCCAAAGCTTTGGTGCGTTTATCCCGAGCGGCCTGACGCTGGAGCTGGTGGGCGACTGCAACGACTACATGGGCAAGGGCCTTTCCGGCGGCAAGATCATCGTGCGCCCGCCGCAGGGCATCGACTTCAAGCCCGAGGAGAACATCATCACCGGCAACGTGGCGCTGTACGGCGCTACCAGCGGCAAGGCGTTCATCTCCGGCGTGGCCGGCGAGCGCTTCTGTGTGCGCAACAGCGGTGCTACCGCCGTTGTGGAGGGCGTGGGCGACCACGGCTGCGAGTACATGACCGGCGGCACCGTGGTGGTGCTGGGACAGACCGGCAAGAACTTTGCAGCCGGTATGACCGGCGGCATTGCCTATGTGCTGGACGAAAACTGGGACTTCTACCAGCGGGTGAACAAGGAGACCGTCAGCCTAGAGCCGGTGGAGCACAAGTACGATGTTGCCACCCTGAAGGAGCTGATCCGCGCCCATGTGGAGGCCACCGGCTCTCCGCGCGGCAAGGAAATTCTGGACAATTTCAGTGCGTTCCTGCCCAAATTCAAAAAGGTGCTGCCTTACGATTACGACCGCATGCTGCGGGTCATCGCCTCGGTAGAGGAGCGTGGTCTGGACGGCGAGCAGGCACAGATCGAAGCATTTTATGCAGTGCAGAAGCATAAGTAAGGAGGGGCAGCAGCATGGGTAAGACAACAGGATTTATGGATTATGCGCGCAAGACCAGCACGGACGTTGCGCCGCTGGAGCGCCTTGAAAATTTCAACGAGTTCCACATCTGGCTCTCGCGGGAGCAGCAGCAGACGCAGGCCGCCCGCTGCATGGACTGCGGCGTGCCCTTCTGTCAGGCAGGCATGATGATCGGCGGCATGGCCTCCGGCTGTCCGCTGAACAATCTCATCCCGGAGTGGAACGATCTGGTGTACCACGGCAAGTGGGAACTGGCGCTCCACCGCCTGATGGCCACCAACCGCTTCCCGGAGTTTACCAGCCGGGTGTGCCCCGCCCTGTGTGAGGCCGCCTGCACCTGCGGGGATGTGACCGGCAGCAGCGTCACCGTGCGCGAAAACGAGCACGCCATCATCGAGACGGCCTACGCCAAAAACTGGCTGACCGCCACCCCGCCGCCGACCCGCACCGGCAAGAGCGTTGCCGTGGTGGGCAGCGGCCCTGCGGGGCTTTCAGTGGCCGAGTACCTGAATAAGCGCGGCCACGCCGTCACGGTGTTTGAACGCGCCGACCGCGTGGGAGGCCTTTTGATGTACGGCATCCCCAACATGAAGCTGGACAAGGCAGTCATCGAGCGCCGGGTCAAGCTGATGCAGGCCGAAGGTGTTGTGTTCCGCACCGGCATGGATGTGGGCGGTGCCGTGCCCGCCGAGCAGCTGCTGGCAGATTTTGATGCCGTAGTGCTGTGCTGCGGCGCAAAAAAGCCCCGCGACCTGAACGTGCCCGGCCGGGACGCCAAGGGCGTGCACTTTGCGGTGGACTACCTGACCAGCGTGACCAAGAGCCTGCTGGACTCGGGTTTTGCAGACGGCAAGGCCATCAACGCAGCCGGCAAAAATGTGCTGGTCATCGGCGGCGGCGACACCGGCAACGACTGTCAGGGCACTGCTCTGCGGCAGGGCTGCACCGACCTGATGGCACTGGAAATGATGCCGCAGCCCCCTGTCGAGCGCACCGCCGCAAACCCGTGGCCGGAGTGGCCCCGGGTGCTGAAGGTGGACTACGGCCAGACCGAGTGCATTGCCAAGTTCGGCAAGGACCCGCGCGTGTACCAGACCACCGTCAAGGAGTTTTTGAAGGACGAGGCCGGTAACCTGACCGGTGCCGTCATCAGCTGCCTGAAGCCGGAGCGCGACCCCGAGACCGGCCGCACCAGCATGGTGCCCACCGGCAAGGAATTTACCTACGACTGCCAGCTGGCGTTTATCGCCGCAGGCTTTACCGGCTGCGAAAACTACACAGCCGATGCCTTTGGGGTGGAGCTGACCGCCCGGGGCAATGTAGCCGACCACAGCTTTAAGACCAACGTGGACAAGGTGTTCGTCTGCGGCGATATGCGCCGCGGCCAGAGCCTTGTGGTGTGGGGTCTGCGCGAGGGCCGCGATTGCGCCGCCGAGGTGGACCGCTGCCTAATGGGCTACTCGAACCTTTAATTTGCCATTCTCTTTCCTATCCTAAACAAGCAGAAGCGGGAGCCCGTTCAAGGCTCCCGCTTCTGCTTTTGTTGTATGCTGTTTAATTGGTATCGTATTCCGGCTCTGTACTGCCCTCCGGGGGCGTTTCCGGGGTGGTAGGCTCGGTAGCGGCAGGCTCCTCCGGGGTGGCAGTGATCTGCACACTGGGGTCTGCGGCGATATACACAGTGATCACCGTGCCCACCGTGACCATGGCGCCCTCTTCCTCGCTGGCAGAGACCACACAGCCCGTAGCGTAGGAGCCATCATTCACCACCATAAAGCAGCTGGCCACAAGCCCCCGGCTGCTCAGGATCTCAATAGCCTTATCCTGCGATGCACCGACGATCTTGGGCATCTCCACCTTCTCCGGGCCCTGACTGACCACGATCTGGATCACCTCGCCGTTCTCCATCACCTCGCCGGCCTCCGGCTCCTGCCGGATGATCTGCCCGGAAGGCACGGTATCGCTGTACTCCAGCACCGCCCGGAACAGGTACATACTGGTGTACTCGCGGTTATTCTTGATTTGTTCGTAGTCGATGCCCACAAAGTTGGGCACAAGGTTCTGGGGCTTCATTTCCTCGCTGCTGGCAGCTTCCGAGCTCGGCTCCGAAGAGGGAGTTTGTTCCTCCTTGCTGCTCACGATGCCCCACAGGGTGAGCAAGATCAGAACGGAAAGCAGGATCAGAATGCCCGCCAGCAGCCCTTTCAAACTGAGCAGGTGTTCCCTGCCCTGCCCGCTCTGCTCTGTCCGCGCCGGATGCATCGGGGTCTCCGGCTTCATGGTGCGGGTCAGCTCGGCGGTATATTCCTTGGAAGAAAGCGCCTGATACAGCTGCGGCACGGTCTGGATGCGCTCCATGACCTTGAGCCGCAGCCCCAGCTGCAATACATCGGAAACATAGGCCGGTACGGCAGGCTCTACGGTGCGTGCCCGGGGGTTAGAGTCCGACACCACACGCTGGGCAGCGGGCATGGGTGCCTGCCCGCACACCATGCGGTAAAAGACGGCGGCAAGGCTGTATTCGTCGGTGTAGCGCCCCTCAAACTCGGCGGTAGTATACTGCTCCGGCGCGGAGTAACCCTCGTACAGCTGCTCGTGCAGACCGCTGCCTGCGGTGCGCAGACCCACGGTGGCGTACCCGGCCAGACGACAGCGGCCATCCGACATTACCCGGATATTCTCCGGGCAGATGCCGCGGTGCACCAGCCCTGCCTTGTGCATGGCCGCCACGCCCTCAAACACCGGGCGCAGCATGGCGCAGGCCTCCTCTGCCTGCACCGGAGCGGGACGATTTTCCAGCCATTGCTCCAGCGGGGTGCCGCCTAAGTTTTCCAGCACCGCATACACGGTGTTGTTGGCTTCCACCACATCCAGCACGGCCTCCAGACCGCTGGCGGGGGTAATGCGTTGGATGGCGCGGTACAGGTCTGCAAAGTCCATGCGGGTGGTCTTGAACAGCACTTCACTGCCCTGCTTGGGGCGCAGGACGCAGTCCGCACCCCGCTCCGCAGAAAGGGTGACGGGCAGGTACTCTTTGATAGTCACCCGGAAAGCACCCAGATTCTCCACGCCGCTGTACAGCACGCCCTCGCCGTCCAGACTGCGCATCTCGCCCACCGTGTAGCGCCCGGCCAGCACCGTACCCACCGGCAGACAGCCCGCCGGGTTGCATCCCTCTAAGATCTTCCCACAATGGGGGCAGACGGTCGCCGCAGGCGGCAGTTCCCCCATGCAGAACGGACACAGGCGTTTTTGCTCCATAGTGTTCTCTCCCCTTCCAAACTTCTATACATTTTATTGTATCATAGTGTTCCCCGCCGTGCAAGCTGTCCGCATTTTGGTGCACACGCAAAAAAGACCGGGGCCCGCAGCCCAAAGGGCTGACAGGCTCCGGTCTTTTAGATGCAAGGGGTTTTTCCTTATGCTGCGCTTAGTGGATGAACACAGGGCCCAGCGGGTTTGTAATGGGGCTGACGTAGCCGCCCAGCAGCTTGGGGATTGCAAGGCTGATGTCGGGGATGTAGGTCAGCAGCAGCAGTGCAATGAACATGCACAGGTAGAACGGCAGGGTCGCCTTGACTACCTTCTCCATGGGACGCTTTGCAACGGCAGAGCCGATGAACAGAACGGAGCCAACGGGAGGAGTCAGCAGGCCGATGCCGCAGTTCAGAACCACGATGATACCGAACTGGATGGGATCGATGCCGATGGAGGTGGCGATGGGCAGCAGGATGGGGGTAGCGATCAGGATGATGGGAGCCA
>ERZ840407.1078-NODE-1078-length-13654-cov-4.712038_pt1 | contig 13654 bp, 9 predicted proteins | sample MGYA00519877_ERZ840407 | MGnify/ENA primary metagenome ERZ840407 (study PRJEB31850, sample SAMEA3708875) | human gut metagenome | biome: human gut; feature: human-associated habitat; material: faeces | place: China | collected 2014 ...
GACCAGCGGGACGAGGTGGACCGACTGCGCGGTACCATCAACCAGATGGCCGAGGACCTGACAAAAACGGAACGGATGAAAAACGAGTTCATCTCCTCTGTCAGCCACGAACTGCGCACTCCGCTGACCAGCATCAAAGGCTGGGTGGAAACCATCGCCAACATCCGTGACCCCGATGACGAAAACTACCGCAAGGGTATTACCATTATCCGCAGTGAGACCGACCGCCTGTATAATATGGTGGAGGAACTGCTGGATTTTTCCCGCCTGCAAAACGGCATCAAGCTGAACTGCGAGGTGCTGGATTTTGTGGCCGAAGCCACCGACGCTGCCCTGTTTGTGGAAGCCCGCATCCGGCAGGAGGGGCTGCACCTTGTGTATGACGAACCGCCGGAGCCGTATCCCGTTTGGGCTGACCCCGCCCGCCTGCGCCAGGTGTTTGTCAACGTATTTGATAACGCCATCAAATATTCGCCGCCGGAAGGAACCATTTTCTTTACTCTGACCCGCACCGCCACCACCGTAACGGCCAGCATCCGGGACCAGGGCCGCGGCATTGCGCCGGATGACCTGCAAAACGTAAAGATGAAATTCTTCAAAGCCAAAAACGCCGTGCGTGGTTCCGGCATCGGCCTGGCGGTGGTGGATGAGATCACCAAAGCACTGGGCGGTACGGCGGATATCACCTCAACGTTGGGGCAGGGTACCACCGTTACCATCACCCTGCCCATCTACCACGCTGGGCAGGAACATCTGCACGAGCCGATTTGACCGCAAAAATAAAGGAGAACCCATGCCGCAAGAACAACGTCCAACTGAAAAATTCCGTACCTCTGTGGGCGGCCAGGCCCTGATGGAGGGCATTATGATGCGCGGCCCTGAAAAAATCTGCTGCGCGGTACGCCGCCCGGACGGCACGATTGATCTGAGCTATTCCGATGTGACCACCCACTGGTACAATAAAGTTCCCCTGGTGCGCGGAGTGTGCAATATGGTGGAAAACCTGATGAACGGGTACAAATACCTGATGCACTCCGCCGATATTGCCATGACGGAAGAGGAAAAAGAGGAAGAAAAGCAGAACGAGAGCAAGCTGGACCGCTGGCTGGACGAACACGCCGGCCCCAAGGTACAAAGTGTGCTGATGACCCTTTCCGCCTGCGCAGGTGTAGTGCTGGCAATTTTTCTGTTTACCTTTCTGCCTACGTTCCTGACTGGGCTGGTGGCAAAAGTGATCCCCATGGGGCGCTGGCCGCGGGTCATCTTGGAAGCAGCGCTCAAGCTGGCAATCTTTTTGGGTTACATGTTCCTCTGCACCCGCATGAAGGAAATCCACCGCATGTTCCAGTACCACGGGGCTGAGCACAAAACGATTGCCTGCTATGAGGCAGGTGAGGAATTGACGGTTGCTAACATCCGCAGACATACGCGGTTCCACCCCCGCTGCGGCACCAGTTTTTTGATTCTGGTCATTCTGGTCAGCATTGTGCTGTATGCGGTGCTGCCGTGGAGCGGTACCATGCTGCGCGTGCTGTACAAGCTGGCCATGCTGCCGCTGCTGGTGGGCATCTGTTATGAGATTTTGAAGTGGGCAGGGCGTTCCAACTCGCTGCTGGCACGGGCTGTTTCGGTGCCGGGGCTTTGGCTGCAGCACCTGACGACCTTTGAGCCGGAAGATGACATGATTGAAGTGGCCATCGCCGCCGTTACCCCCGTACTGCCCAAAAAGCCGGAGGACGGCCAATGGTAACGCCGCTTGCCCCACAGCAGCTGGCGGGCATTCTGCCGCGCCAGGCTGTGCGCATGGTGCAGGATGCTCTGCAGGCCGCAGGCTGCCCCGATGCTGATTACGACGCCCGCGAACTGCTGCGCATTGCCGCTGGAAAAGATCCGCGCTTGCTGTTTGACCCGCTTACCCGGCCGCAGGCTGAGTGCCTGGCGGAACTGGCGGCTCAGCGCATGCAGCGGGTGCCGCTGCAATACCTGGCAGGGGAGTGGAACTTTCTGGGGTTGACATTCAAAGTCGGCCCCGGTGTGCTCTGCCCCCGCGCAGACAGCGAGGTGGTGTGCGAAACTGCCATTGAGCTGTTGCAGCAGATGGGAAAACCTGAGCCCCGGGTGCTGGATCTGTGCGCCGGAACTGGCTGCCTGGGCATTGGCATCTACCATTTTGTGCCAAGTGCCAGCGTGACCTGCGTGGAAAAAAGCCCGCAGGCGCTGCAATACCTGCAAGCCAACGTACATGGCACCGGTGTGCAGGCAAAGGCAGCGGATGTGCTGCAATACTGGCGAGAGCTTATGCCCCAAAGCGTGCAGCTGATCATCTCCAACCCGCCGTACCTGACCGGGGCAGAGATGCAGGCCCTGATGCCGGAGACCGCCCACGAGCCAGCTATGGCGCTGGACGGCGGAACGGATGGGTTGGATTTTTACCGCGCCATTGCCGCCCACTACCGTGATATTGTCTGCCCCGGTGGGTGGCTGGTGTTTGAGATTGGCTGTGCCCAGCGGGCGGATGTGATGGAGATATGCCGCCAAAACGGCTGGCAGCAAGTGCAGGCAAGGAAGGATTACGGCGGCAACGACCGTGTGGTGTACGCCCAACGGGTGAAATAAATCTGATTTTCAACGTTTTGCAGCTGAAATGTGGAAATGCGAAGAAAATTTTGAAAAGATGACAACAAATGGTTGTAATTCGTGCCGTGATTGGTTATAATAATACCTGATAAACGCAGGACGACCATTTGGATAGCGGCGCACCTGCCGTACAAAATAAAAACAGCACCGCAGTTGCCTGTGGTGCATATGGGATACAACGCACGATCGCTCAGATAAGGAGATATAAACTTATGGCAGCAAAAAAGGAAAGTTCATCCAAGCAGCTCCCCGCCGGCCCGGCAGGGGATAAAAAGGCAGCGCTGGAGACGGCACTGGCCCAGATCGAAAAGCAGTTTGGCAAAGGCGCCGTGATGAAGCTTGGGACCAACGTTGCCATGCAGGTGGATGCCATTTCCACCGGCAGCCTGGGGCTGGACTTGGCGCTGGGCATCGGCGGCCTGCCACGCGGACGCATCATTGAGGTATATGGGCCGGAATCTTCCGGTAAAACCACCCTGGCCCTGCATGTTCTGGCTGAAGCCCAGAAGCTGGGCGGCGAGGTTGCCTTTATTGACGTTGAGCACGCCCTGGATCCCACCTATGCCCGCGCCCTTGGCGTTGACATTGACAGCCTGCTGGTCAGCCAGCCGGATACCGGCGAGCAGGCCATGGAAATCTGCGAAGCTCTGGTACGCTCCGGCGCGATTGACGCTATTGTTGTGGACTCTGTTGCTGCCATGGTGCCCAAAGCCGAAATTGAAGGCGAAATGGGCGATTCCCACGTTGGCCTGCAGGCCCGCCTGATGAGCCAGGCTCTGCGTAAGCTGACCGGCATCATCGGCAAAACAAACACCGTCTGCATCTTTATTAACCAGCTGCGCGAAAAAGTCGGTGTGATGTACGGCAACCCTGAAGTGACCACCGGCGGCCGCGCCCTGAAGTATTATTCCTCTGTACGTATTGATGTGCGCCGCATTGAGGGCCTGAAGGACGCCAGCGGTTCCTTTATCGGCAACCGTACCCGCGCCAAGATCGTCAAGAACAAAGTGGCACCCCCGTTCCGTGAGGCCGAGTTCGACATCATGTTCGGCGAGGGAATCTCCAAGATGAGCGAGCTGATCGATGTGGGTGTCAAGCTGGGCATCGTGCAGAAGAGCGGCGCATGGTTCAACTATGGCGATATCCGCCTGGGCCAGGGCCGCGATAACGCCAAGCTCTACCTGAAAGAACACCCTGATGTGGCTGCTGAGATTGAAAAGCAGGTGCGCGAAAATGCGGACCGTCTGCTGGCGGCCGGCAAAAAGGGAACCGTGAAGCCGCTGGAGAAGCCGGCTGTTACCCCCGTTGCTGCTGAAGATGCCCCTGCCGCTCCCATGGCGGATGCACCCAAGACCACCGGCAGCGAGATGGACCTCGACATCATGGTTGACGAATAAGCGATGCCGAAGCTGACACAGGTAAAAGAAACAAAAAGAGGCCGCTATGCGCTGTTCTTTGACGGCGAGTTTGCCTTTTCGCTGGACGAGGACACCTTTGCCATGGCGGGGCTGCATACCGGGGATGAGCTGGAAGAATGGCAGATCCATGACCTGCAGACCAAAAGCGACACCCGCAAGGCTGTGGATAAAGCCATGGACCTGCTGGCCCTGCGGGACCATGCAGCCGGGGAGCTTTATCAAAAGCTCTGCCGCAGCTTTGACCCCCACAGCGCTGCCGCCGCCGTGGCAAAAATGCAGGAGCTGAACCTGCTGGATGACGCCGGTTTTGCCCGCCGCCGTGCGGCGGAACTGCTGCGCAAGCGCAAGAGCCGCCGTGCAATTCTGGATGATCTGCACGCCAAAGGCATTGACCGCGGTGCGGCCGCCGAAGCGGTGGAAGCTCTGTTTGCTCAAAGCGAGGAGAACGAGGAGGAAAACCCGGAGCTGGCCAATGCCCGCGCACTGGTGGAACGCCACTATGCCGCAAAGCTGGCACAGGGCAAATGGCAGCAGGTAGCTGCCGCTTTGGCACGGCGCGGGTTCTCCCACAGCGTGATCCGCCAGGCATTGGCAGATGCCGAGACAGAAGAAACCGAAGCGTAACACAAAAAAGCACACACCGCAGGGGCAAAAAATGCTCCTGCGGCATTGTGGTATCAATGCACCGAACGGATAGCTTTGCCTGAATTTTGCCCAAGCAAGCGGCAGAGCCCAACATAACATACTGAAAAGAGAGACAGGAACAACCATACATGAATATTGCAATTATTTCCCTTGGATGCCCCAAAAACCAGGTCGATGCTGATGTATTCTGCCACGCGCTGATCAAGGCGGGCCACCAGACGGTTGCGGACCCCGAACAGGCGGACATTATTATTGTCAACACCTGCGGCTTTATCCAGTCCGCTAAAGAGGAAGCCATTGAGAACATTTTGATGGCCTGCCAGTATAAGCAGCAGAACCCCAACCTGAAGGTGATCGTGACCGGCTGCCTGGCTGAGCGCTATAAAACCCAGATTGTGAGCGAAATGCCGGAAGTGGACGCCGTTGTGGGCATTGGCTCCAACGCCGCTCTGCCCGCCATTGTGGAGCGCCTGACCGCCAACGGCGCGGGCCAGGTGGAAAGCTATGGCCCCAAATGCGATATGGAGCTGGGCGGTGCCCGTGTTATCAGCACGCCGCGCCACTATGCTTACCTGAAAATTGCCGAAGGCTGCAACAACCGCTGCCATTACTGCGCCATCCCGCTCATCCGCGGCCCGCTGCGCAGCCGCCCCATTGACGACTGTGTTGCCGAAGCTCGCTGGCTGGCCGGGGAGGGCGTGAAAGAGCTGATCCTGGTGGCGCAGGACCCCACCGCTTACGGCGAGGACTGGGGCAAACCCGGCGCAGTTTGCGAACTGTTGGATAAGCTGAACACCATTGAGGGCATCCGCTGGATCCGTGTGCTGTACGCCTACCCGGAGCGTATCTCCGATGAATTCATCGCAGCCCTTGTGCGCAACAATAAGGTTGTGCCGTATCTCGATCTGCCCATCCAGCACTGCGATGACGAGGTGCTGAAAAACATGAACCGCCGCGGCGGCCGCAAAGAAATTGAGGATGCCATCCGCCGCCTGCGCGCGGCCATCCCCAACATCACGCTGCGCACCACCCTGATTGCGGGTTTCCCTGGTGAGACCGAGGAACAGTACAGCGAACTGTGCGACTTTGTCAAAACCGTCAAGTTTGACCGCCTGGGCTGCTTTGCCTATTCCGCCGAAGAAAACACCGTGGCAGCCAAGATGGACAATCAGATTGACGAGGAAGTCAAGCAGCGCCGCGCAGACCACATTATGGAGCTGCAGGCCGAGATCAGCGCGGAAAAGGAAGCAGAAAAGGTCGGCAAGACCTATGAGTGCATCTGCGATGGCGTGGACGATGAAACCGGCATGTACCTGCTGCGCTCCGCAGCAGACTGCCCGGAAATTGATGGCAGCATCATGACCCCGGCAGATACCCCGCTGGAAGCCGGCGCGTTCTATAACGTTACCATCACCGATGCCGATACTTATGATCTTTATGGTTATGCGGAAAGCAAAGTGGAGGAATAAACCATGAATCTGCCTAACAAATTAACGATGATGCGTGTCATCATGGTGCCGTTCTTTATGGTATTTGCTGCCATGAGCCATATGGGCACGCTCCAGTTCAACGCAACGTATGCCTTGATAGCGGGCATTCTGTTTGCTGTGGCCAGCTTTACGGATTTCCTGGATGGCTACCTGGCCCGCAAGAACCACCTGGTAACGGACTTTGGCAAGTTTATGGACCCGCTGGCTGATAAAATGCTCACCACCGCCGCCATTATTTATATGGTAGTGGACGGTGTCTGCTCCCCCGTGGTGCTGGCCATCATCATGTTCCGCGAGTTTGCTGTGGCCGGTGTGCGCATGATTGCGGCAGAGTCCGGTACCGTCATTGCCGCAAACATGTGGGGCAAGGTCAAAACCGTGCTGCAGATGGTCACCATCATCTTCTATTACTTTGCCATGGCGCTCGCCCCGGCGGACGGCGTTGGGGTTATCAGCTTTACCACCCAGGTGCTGTGCTGGGCCGTTGCTGCCGTTACCGCACTTTCCGGCTGCATCTACCTGTGGCAGAACCGTTCCTGCTTTATGCAGGCAAAATGATGCTGCCCCCTTGCAACCGCTTATCAGGGCGGCTATAATAAATCTGAACGGTTTGCAGGTTTAGCCGCGCCGTACCAGCAAAGTTGGGAAAGGAAGTTCCTGTCCATGCAGATTTTTAATACCATGACCCGCAAAAAGGAAGATTTTATCCCGCAGGAGCCGGGCGTTTATCGCGTTTACGTCTGCGGCCCTACGGTGTATAACTATATCCATATCGGCAATGCGCGCCCCATGATCGTGTTTGACACGCTGCGCCGCTATCTGGAGTACCTTGGCAACAAGGTGCTGTATGTTTCCAATATCACCGATATTGACGATAAACTGATCAAAAAAGGCCAGGAGAGCGGCACCACCATGCAGGAGGTTGCCCGCAAGTTCGAGGCCGAGTACATCAAAGATTCCGAGGGCCTGAACGTTAAAACCCCCACCGTGCGCCCCCGCGCAACCGAGCATATCGGTGAGATCATCAAGATCGTCAAGGACCTGGTCGAATCCGGACATGCTTACGTTGCCCACAACGGCGATGTCTACTTCCGCGTTAAGTCTGATCCCGGTTACGGCAAGCTGAGCCACCTGAACCTGGACGACCTGGAAAGCGGCAACCGCGAACTGCGCAGCCAGATGGATGACGACCTGAAAGAAGACCCCGCAGATTTTGCTGTCTGGAAGGCCGCCAAGCCGGGCGAGCCTTCCTGGAACAGCCCTTGGGGCCAGGGCCGTCCGGGCTGGCACATTGAGTGCAGCGCCATGGCCCGTAAGCACCTGGGCAAGACCATCGACCTGCATGCAGGCGGCCAGGACCTGATCTTCCCCCATCACGAAAACGAGATTGCACAGTCGGAGTGCGCCAACGGCTGTACCTTCAGCCATTACTGGATGCACAACGGCTTTTTGAACATCAACAACCAGAAGATGTCCAAGAGCGCCAACAACTTCTTTACCGTGCGTGAAATTGCCGATAAGTATGGCTATGAGCCGATCCGTTATTTTATGCTCACCGCTGGTTACCGCATGCCGCTGAACTATACGGTGGACCTGATCGAGAGCTGCAAGAACAGCTTGGAGCGCCTGTACACCTGCCGCGATAACCTGGATTTTGCCATCCGCAATGCCCATGGCACTGACACTGCCCTGACTGAAAAGTGCGAAGAAGCACGCAAAAAGTTCAAGACCGCCATGGATGACGACCTGAACACCCCCGATGCTTTGGCCGCCATTTTTGAGTTCGTCAAGGACATCAACACCATGTCCGATGCTGCCGATAAGGCTACGTTGGAAAAGGCCGCCGCCACGTTTGACGAGCTGACCGGTGTGCTGGGCCTGATGTACAACCGCAAGGCCGAGGAAGCCCCCGACGAAGTGAAGCAGCTGGTGGAAGAGCGCGCCGCAGCCAAAAAGGCCAAGGACTTTGCCCGCGCCGATGCTCTGCGCGCCAAAATCACTGAGCTGGGCTGGAATGTGATGGACACCGCCAAGGGCCCGCAGCTGACCAAGCTATAATTATTACTGCACAATCACGGCAAAACAAAGGAATTGGAAACAGGGAAGCATCTGCCTCTGCTTCCAGTTCCTTATTTTATTGCAGCGGCAAATACGCTGCATGATCTGGAGAGTTCAGAATGACAAATACCAGAACCAAACAGGAAGAGCGAACGCTGTATATTATATTGGCCGCAGCGCTTGCCGCGCGCCTGCTGCTGGCCCTTGTTACTGAAGGCTACACCTATGATATGAGCTGTTTTGTGGCCTGGGGGGATAAGCTGGCCAGCGAAGGTCCCGCGGCCTTTTACAGCGCCGATTATTTTGCGGACTACCCGCCCGGCTACATCCTTGTGCTGGGGCTGGTCAGCCTGGTGCGCAAGGCGCTCCAACTGAGCTATGAATCCCGCTGGACCTATTTTTTGCTGGCACTGATCCCCGCAATCTGTGATTGTGCCGCCGTGGTGCTGCTGGACCATATCAGCCGCCGGTATATGGGGCAGGGCAGGGCACAGCGCTGCCTGGTGCTGTTTGCGGCGTTCTGCCCGCTGACCTTGTTTGATACCGGCATCTGGAAGCAGATCGATGGGGCTTTTGCGCTGCCGCTGCTGCTCTGCTTCTGGCTGCTGGAAGAGCGCCGCTACCTGCTCGCTGCGGTGCTGTACGGCGTGGCGCTGGCCATCAAGCCGCAGGCACTGTTGGCTGGGCCGGTGCTGGCCGTCTGCTTTTTGGTGGCTATTGCGGATGCCGTGCGGGATGGCAAAAGCCCGCTGAAATCGGTCGGCCAGATTTTTTGCGGTGCTGCGCTGGCTTTGCTGCCGCCGCTGCTGGCGGGCCTGCCGTTTTACGGGGCAAAAAATCTGGTGCCGTCCTTGATCGATAAGTACATCACCACGGCGTCTGGCTACCAGTATGCCACCATCAATGCGTTCAACTGGTTTGCAGCGCTGGGCGGCAACTGGCAGGCGCTGGATGCTTGCCCGGTGTTTAACCTGAGCTGGAAAGTGCTGGGCATTTTCAACATCGCTGTTATCACGGTGCTGCTTGTGGTGCTGGCGGTCATCAGCTGGCGGGCGGGGCGGTTTTCCCCGCTGCTGCTGGCAGCGTTTTACACGGTGGGGATTTTTACCTTTGCCCATTGCATGCACGAGCGTTACCTGGTGCTGGGCATGCTGCTGGTACTGCTTGCTGCGGCGCGCTGGAATGACATCCGTCTGTATGGCGCCGGGTTTGGTCTGTCGATAACGGGCTTCTTGAACCTGGAAACCGTGTATACCCTGGTAGGCAGCGATGACGAGTGGCTCAGCAGCGATACCAGCCGCGAGTTTGCCATGGCAGTCGGCTTTGCCGAAACGGCAGCCTTTGTGCTGCTGGCTTTCACCGCGTGGGCTATCTGCCGCCATGGAGCGATTTCTCCACTGGCAAAAGTGGAAACCATCGAAAAAGATAAAATAAAAACAGTGCAGAAAAAGCTGGAACTGTGCACCCTGCGCATTGATCCGCAGCCTGCCTGGACGGCTAAAGAGAAGAAAGCCTTGGCAACGCTGACGTTGATCGTTGCTGTGGTGAGCTTTGCTTACCTTGGCAGCATGAAAGCACCGCAGAACCCTGTGGATGCTACGGACAGCACGGCAACCATTGACTTTACCCCGCAGCAGGACGCGGTGGAAATCTGGGTGTACCCCGGCATTTCCACCGGCGGCAGCCTGCGCATCACGGATGCAGCGGGCAATGAGCTGTACCAGAAGGAACTGAGCTATGCAACGCCGTTCTGCTGGACCAAAACGGTCATCACGGCTCCGGCAGGGCAGACCCTGACCGCAACGATTGAAAATGCGCAGATGTTTGAACTGGCCCTGCGGGATGCCACCGGTGCGCTGGTGCCGGTAACGGGCGGTGATGCCCTGTTTGATGAGCAGAGCGAAGTGCCAGATACCATCAGCCAGCTGAACAGCATGTATTTCGATGAAATCTATCATGGCCGTACTGGGTACGAAATGCTGCACCGCATGACGGCATACGAAACCACACACCCGCCGCTGGGCAAAGATTTTATCATGCTGGGCATTGCTATTTTTGGAATGACAGCCTTTGGCTGGCGCTGTGCCGGAACGCTGTTCGGCGTGATGCTGGTGCCGCTGATGTGGTGCTTTGCCCGCCGTCTGACCCACAAACGCTGGGCCGGGGCCATGGCAGGTGCGCTGATTGCCGCTGGGTTCATGCGATTTTCCCAAAGCCGCATTGCCACAATCGATATTTACGGTACGTTCTTTATCCTGTTAGGCGCATATTTTATGGTATGGTATTGCCAGAGCGTGCTGCAAAACGGCGTAAACGGCTCGCTGCTGCCCATGGCGCTGGGCGGCGTGGCATTTGGGCTTGGGTGTGCATCCAAGTGGACCGGAATTTATGCCGGGGCAGGGCTTGCGGTATTGTACCTGGGTGTGCTGTATGCCCGCTGGAAGCAAAAACAGCCGGGCTTCTGGAAAGAATTCCGGATGGCTGCTGTGGGCGGTGTGGCGTTTTACATCGTTGTGCCGTTCCTGATCTATCTTGCATCCTACCTGCCTTATTGGTGGAAAGACCCTACCTTTGGTTTGCGGGATTGGTGGGATTGCCAAACCTACATGTACTGGTACCATTCCACCCTGAAAGCAACCCACCCGTTTGAAAGCCGCTGGTACACCTGGCTGCTGGACCTGCGCCCAGTGTGGTATTACAAAAATTCTTACCTGGAAGCTGGGCTTCAGGGCAGCATTGCGGGTTTTTATAACCCGGTCATTTGCTGGGCGGGGCTGTTCTGCATTTTGCTGCTGCTGTGGCGCCAGGTTTCGGCTCGCGGCACGGCAAAGGGAGCGGGCGTTCTGATCTTGTACGCCAGCCAGCTGCTTTCCTGGATGCTGGTATCGCGCTGCACTTTCATGTACCATTACTTCCCCAGCTCGGTCTTTGCGTTGACGGCCATTGTGCTGGTTTTAACGCAGATGAAGCGGCAGGACCGCGCCAAAAAGATTGGCGCGGGGTTGTGCATTGCGGCGCTGGTGTGCTTTGCCTGGTTCTATCCCGTTCTGTCCGGCTTGCCCGTGCCGACCCTGTGGGCGCAGAGCACCAAGATTTTGCCGAGTTACGGGTTCTATTAAGGCAGTTACGGGGAGTCTTTTCGGCCTTTTTGAAAAAAGGCCTGGCGAAAAACTTTAATTATTTTCACGAATTACATTATATAAAATAAATGTGCGGCTCCGGGCGGTGAATGCAGCGGGGCCGCACATTTTTGTGTGCAGGAGAATTTGAAGAAAAAGCAATATTTTTAGAGTGCATCTCTAACCTGGCGCTCCGACTTGGCCGCCCTACTGACACTTTAGAAGATCCCCCAAACAAAAACCGCCGCCCCAATCAGGGGGGGCGGCCAATCAATATTCTATATGCGATAAGTACCGATCTTCACGCAAGGTAGAGGCTTACGCGGCAAAAATCAGGTTTCCGGCAGGTAGATATGGTGGGGCAAGCCCTCAACATAGATGGGGGTCAGCTCGGCCTGGATCAGCGGCATAGCATAAGCCAGGAACTCCGGCAGCATGGCAGTGTGGTCGGCGTTGACCCATTCCAGCGGAACTTTCTTTTCCAGGTTGGCAACCTCGCTGATGGGGTGCAGGCTGGTGGTACACTGGTACGGTGCGTTGGAAATGCGGTCCAGTGCGACCATTTCGCCGGTGTGCCCTTCAAAAGCGGCTTTGGCGGCAGCACCGCCCACCTGGTATGCCTCGGTGATATCGGTACGGCTGGTCAGGTGGCCAGCGCAGCGCTGCAGGGTGGAAAGCTCAATGCAGCGGGTCTTGGTGTCCAGACGGCGGGCAACGGTGTTGGCCAAAAAGCGTGCCGTGCCGGTCAGGGCTTTGTGGCCGAACGCGTCAACTGCGTGCACATCGTCGGCCAGCTCGCAGACATAGCGGCCATCAGCCAGTTTAACGCCTTCGGAAACAGCAATCACGATGGAAGGCTTTTCTTTCTGCATCCGCTCCACTTTTTCCACAAAGCGGTCTACATTAAAGGGAACTTCGGGCAGGCAGATCATATCCACGCCCTCACAGTCCTCACCCCTTGCCAGGGAGGCAGCGGCGGTCAGCCAGCCGGCATTGCGGCCCATAATCTCCACAATGGTAACGTACTTGGTGCCATATACGGTGGCATCGCGGATGATTTCCTTCATCACAACGCCAATGTACTTGGCGGCGCTGCCGTAACCGGGAGTATGGTCGGTCACCATCAGGTCATTGTCAATCGTCTTGGGAACGCCCATAAAGCGGATATCGCTGCCAATATGGGCACCGTAATCAGCCAGCTTGCCGATGGTATCCATGCTGTCATTGCCGCCGATGTAGAAGAAATAGCCGATATCCAGTTCGCCCAGGATCTCGAACAGCTTCTGGTATACGGCTTCGCCCTCGGCGGTGTGCCAGTCGGGCAGCTTGTAGCGGCAGCTGCCCAGATAGCTGGACGGTGTGCGCTTGAGCAGCTCAATGTCCATGGCACTTTTCAACTTGTCATCCAGTACGCAGACGCGGCGCTCCAACAGGCCGGCCACGCCGTGCATCATGCCGTACACCTTACCTGCACCGCGGCGCTTGCAGCTTTCATAAACGCCGGCCAGGCTGGAATTGATGACTGAGGTGGGGCCGCCGGATTGACCGACGATCGCATTTTTTGCCATAAAATAATCTCCTTCTCTTCGGCAGTGCCGTGCGCACTGCTGTTTGTGTGCCGTGCGGCAGGCGGGCCGCCCTATGCACAATTATGTCATAATTAGTGTAACATTTTTTAATATGGGATACCATTGCGGGAGTTGACAAAAATAAGAAAGAGTATTTAGCACTATTTTTGTTCCGCTTGCCGGAACCTGCAAAGCGTTGCGCTTTCCGTATTGAGGAAAATCATTCCATACAGCGGAATTGTATAGCCTTGTGAAAGAAATAACTGCGAGAAAACGCCTAAAAACATTGCAAAAATTGCATATACGTGTAAAAATAACGAAAAAACGGCAGGTGAAAAGAACACTTTTTGTACCGTAATAAGTGCAAAATTTGTATGTAGGCGGCAATAGACAGGCGCTTTTTATGTAAAGAGAAATTTCCGGAACAGAAAAGTGGAGAGTGAAGAAGAAACAATAAAAACCGGAGGAAAAGGTCCACAGAGACCCGAAGCCAACCATGATTTATATGGATCGGTTTGATTGAAAAGATAGCATGTCCCCAAAGTGAAAGAGGAAGGCTCCCAATAAGAAACAAAATATCCCGGAATGGGAGCCGCCCACAGCAGGCGGCACACCGTTCCGGGATGTTTTAATGTTATTTGATAAGATCCGGAAAAAACGCTCGCTTAGGGCAATACCGCATAATTCTAAGTGCCGATACGGCGAGCGAGGTGCGGCAG
>ERZ840407.1087-NODE-1087-length-13535-cov-3.119881_pt1 | contig 13535 bp, 6 predicted proteins | sample MGYA00519877_ERZ840407 | MGnify/ENA primary metagenome ERZ840407 (study PRJEB31850, sample SAMEA3708875) | human gut metagenome | biome: human gut; feature: human-associated habitat; material: faeces | place: China | collected 2014 ...
TTTGGCCTGTTGGCTTACAATGATATTCCTTCCTATGAAGTGATTGACGAAGGAATAACCTCATTGAGTATTGATTGGGAAATGATGGGAAACGAAGCGGCCAATTTTGTTCTCAATAATGTACCGGTGCAGAAGTTCTTGCCGACGGAAGTAAGACTTCGAAAGTCGCTTTAATTTTTTTTTGCGAAGACATCAGCACAGTTCAGCACAGATATTAATTAATCCTTTAATAGATAGAAACCATGAAAAAGTATCCAAAAATCGGGATTCGTCCCACAATCGATGGTCGCCAGGGTGGCGTTCGCGAAAGCCTTGAAGAGAAAACAATGAATTTGGCAAAAGCAGTAGCCGAGTTAATCAGCAGCAACCTGAAAAACGGTGATGGCAGTCCGGTGGAATGTGTTATAGCCGATAGCACGATCGGACGCGTAGCCGAAAGTGCCGCTTGTGCGGAAAAGTTTGAAAGAGAAGGGGTCGGCTCTACCATTACCGTCACTTCTTGCTGGTGCTACGGTGCTGAAACGATGGATATGAACCCGCATTATCCGAAAGCTGTCTGGGGATTCAACGGCACAGAACGTCCGGGAGCTGTATACCTTGCTGCCGTACTTGCCGGACACGCACAAAAAGGCCTTCCCGCATTCGGTATCTACGGACGCGACGTTCAAGATTTGAACGACAACACAATCCCTGAAGATGTATCGGAAAAGATTCTTCGCTTTGCACGTGCCGCACAGGCAGTAGCTACGATGAGAGGCAAATCTTACCTGTCAATGGGTAGTGTATCTATGGGTATCGCCGGTTCCATCGTTAATCCTGATTTCTTCCAAGAGTATCTGGGAATGCGTAATGAGTCAATAGACCTCACAGAAATCATCCGTCGAATGGACGAAGGCATCTATGACCACGAAGAATACGCCAAAGCCATGGCCTGGACTGAAAAAAATTGCAAGACAAACGAAGGTGAAGACTTCAAGAACCGTCCTGAAAAACGTAAAACCCGTGAACAGAAAGATGCTGATTGGGAATTCATTGTAAAGATGACGATTATCATGCGCGACTTGATGACCGGAAATCCCAAATTGAAAGAAATGGGATTCAAGGAAGAGGCCTTGGGACATAATGCCATTGCAGCCGGTTTCCAAGGACAACGCCAATGGACAGACTTCTATCCTAACGGTGACTATCCGGAAGCTCTGCTCAACACTTCTTTTGACTGGAACGGTATCCGTGAAGCATTTACTTTCGCTACAGAAAATGATACGTTGAATTGTACTTCAATGCTCTTTAATCATCTATTGACCAATACTGCACAGATATTTGCGGATGTGCGTACTTACTGGAGTCCGAATGCCATAGAACGGGTAACGGGTAAGAAATTGGAAGGTAAGGCGGCAAACGGTTTCATTCACCTCATCAACTCCGGCTCTTGTACGCTTGATGGAACAGGTTGTCAGACACGTGACAATAAACCGGTAATGAAGCCTTTCTGGGAAATTACGGAAGAAGAAGTGGAAGCTTGTCTTTCTGCAACTAAATGGCATCCGGCCAGTCGCGAATATATGCGTGGCGGTGGTTATTCTTCCCAGTTCCTGACTCGTGGTGAAATGCCGGTAACAATGTGCCGTTTGAATCTCGTAAAAGGTCAAGGTCCGGTATTGCAGATTGCCGAAGGCTGGACAGTAAACTTGGATAAGGATGTCTTCAAGGCCATCAATGAACGTACTGACCGTACATGGCCTTCCACTTTCTTCGCTCCACGTCTGACAGGTAAGGGGTATTTCCGTGATGTATATACCGTTATGAATAACTGGGGGGCTAATCATGGCGCTATCAGTTATGGTCATATCGGTGCTGACTTGATTACTCTGGCTTCCATGCTCCGTATCCCGGTATGCATGCACAATGTTTCTGAGGAGGATATTTTCCGTCCCAGTGCATGGACCGCTTTTGGCGAGGATATGGAAGGCAGTGACTATAGAGCTTGCAAGAATTATGGACCTCTCTATAAATAAAGGAAACAAGCGTTATGTTGAAATCAACCAAACTGAAAAACACTCTGCTGGTAGGTGCAACTGCAATACTTGTATCATGCGGCGGACAAAAAGAAATCAAGATGGGAAGTTATGCTTATGATGCCCAGTTCTTAAAGGACCACGGCATTGAATATACTGAATTGGTATCTGCTGATGGGAATTCTAAAGTGATGGTTATTCCTGCATGGCAAGGCCGTGTAATGACTACTTCTGCTTCCGGCGATGAAGGTGATAGTTACGGCTGGATTAATTATCGTTTCATAAATGAAGGCAAAGTTAGTTCTCAATTTAATCCGGTAGGAGGTGAGGAACGCTTCTGGCTTGGTCCGGAAGGTGGTCCGTTCTCACTTTATTTTAAGGAAGGACAAGAGCAGGTTTATGATAATTGGATAGTTCCTCCGGTACTTGATACTGAAGCTTTTGACATAAAGTCGCAAGACAACAGTAGTATCCGTTTTGTGAAAGATACTCGTTTGACAAATGCTTCCGGTACTACTTTTGATATGAATATTGACCGTACTGTATCGTTGATGGATGCCGGTGAAGTGGCTGCCGATTTTAATATCCAGCTTACAAATGATATGAAAATTGTAGCTTACAAGAGTGAGAATAAGATTACCAATACAGGTGACAAGGCGTGGACAAAAGAGGGTGGTCTTGTATCTGTATGGATGCTCGGTTGTTTTAATCCTACACCGACCACTACTGTATTCATCCCTTATAAGCAAGATGCGGAAGGAACAATCGTGAATGATGAATATTTCGGTAAGATACCGGCGGATAGGCTGATAAAGGAAAATGGTATTATCTATTTCAAGATTGACGGGCTCTATCGTTCCAAACTGGGATTGCCAGCCTCACGGGCAACGGATATTTGCGGAAGTTATGATTCATCAAAAGGCGTACTCACAATCTTGTGGTGTAGTCTTCCCGAAACTCCTTCAGTCTACGTAAATGGCCAATGGGGACCTCAGGAAGATCCGTTTGCTGGCGATGTAATCAACTCTTATAATGACGGTCCGGTAGAAGACGGTTCTATAATGGGACCTTTCTATGAAATTGAAACATCTTCTCCTGGTGCGGAGCTGGCTCCCGGTGCATCATTGGTTCATACGCAAAAGGTGATTCATATACAAGGTAAGGATAAACAATTGGCTCCTATCGTGCAAGATTTATTTGGAGCAGATTTGAATGTAATAAAAACAAAGTTTCAATAGGGTAACTATATAATGGAGAATTCGTATGGAATCAAATAAAATAATACCGAAAGGAATCCTCTTCCCATTCATTCTGCTCACTACTCTTTTCTTTGCCTGGGCTGTGCCGAATAATCTGACAGATACTATGCTTGCAGCTTTCAAGCGCATCATGAGTATGAGTGATTCAAAAACAGCTTGGATACAGGTAGTGTGCTATTTGTTGGGATATGGATGTTGTGCTGTTCCCGGTGCCTTGTTTATCAAGAAATACACTTATAAATCAGGCGTGATGCTGGGGCTTGGTCTATATGCATTTGGGGCTTTACTGTTCTATCCCGCCATGCTTAGCTCGGGAGTGAATGTTGATTTCAGCTTCTTTATGTATCTGCTGGCAATCTTTGTTCTCTTTGCCGGACTTTCAGTTCTGGAGACGTCTACTAATTCTTATGTATTGGCAATCGGTCCTGAAAGTACCGCGACACGCCGTTTGAATCTGTCTCAGGCCTTCAATCCGTTCGGAGCGATTACGGGAGTGGTAATCAGTCAGATTTTCATCCTCTCACAACTGAATGGAATGACAGCGACAGAGCGTGCCCAACTTCCGGCTGAGGAGCTGGCTGCCATCCAGGGGCAGGAATTGAATGCTGTTACTACTGCTTATGTGGTACTTGGTCTGGTGATGTTGGTGCTCTTACTTGCTATTCGGCTTACCAAAATGCCTAATCTTAGTGAAAAAGGTGAAAAAATAGAGTTTGGTGCCACTCTTCGTCGTCTTATAAAGAATAAGAATTATGTATGGGGGGTAATAGCACAATTTTTCAATATTGGTGCACAGATAGCCGTATGGTCATTCGTGATCCGTTATGCTATGGTACAACTGAATTTTGACGGTGTATTGGCTTCTTTAGGAGATTCTGCTTCTGCAGATACTGTTGTAAATGCATTACGAGGAGTAGAACCGGTAGCTGCTGCATTCTATAATTGTTGTGAATGGCTTGGATTGAATGATTTGCTGCCACGTACAGCAGAACAGGCTGCGGCCACTTACTATATCATGTCGCTCATTCTCTTTGTGACCATGAGGTTTGTATGCACTGCAATGATGAAGTACGTGAAAGCTTATAAACTCTTGATAGGGCTTGCGCTTCTTGCTGTAATGTGTTGTTTGGGTGCCATGTTCGGTAAGGGCAGTTTCGGCGTCTATTGCCTGATGGGTATTTCCGGATGTATGTCATTGATGTTCCCGACCATTTATGGTTTTGGTCTTACAGGTTTGGGGGATGATACTAAGATTGGAGGTTCATTCATGGTAATGGCTATTGCCGGTGCTGCCGTTCTGACCCAAATTCAGGGTATTGTCTCCGACCAGACGGGTAGTATTATGGCTGCATATGTTGTACCGGCCGTTGCTTTTGCAGTGATTGCCTATTATGGGTTCTTCATTGCTAGAAAACAAGAGTTGACAACCAAATAATGCTTTAGACTATGGAATCAAACAAGAAATACGTTATCGGTCTTGATTTTGGTACGGATTCTTGTCGTGCACTGGTAGTGGATACATATACTGGCCGCGAAATGGCTACGGGGGTAAGTTTTTACCCCCGTTGGAAAGCGGGGCTTTACTGCGATGCACACAACAATCGCTATCGCCAACATCCATTAGATTATATTGAATCCATGACAGAGGCTGTACATATAGCTTTATCTGATTTGAAGGAAGAAGAGATTGCTTCTATTTGTGGATTATGTTTTGACACAACTGGTAGTACTCCTGCTTTAACCGATAAGGCAGGAATGCCATTAGCTTTATGTCCCGAGTTTGCAGAAGAACCGGATGCTATGTTTATTCTTTGGAAAGATCATACAGCTGTTCGAGAAGCTGAGCAAATCAACGCACTGATTAATAAACGTAACCTTGATTATTTACTTTATGAAGGTGGTACTTATTCATCAGAATGGGTATGGTCAAAGGTTTTACATATTATCAACACAAACGTCGCTATAAAGGATGCTGCTTATGCTTGGGTAGAACACTGTGATTGGATGACTGGATTAGTAACTGGTAACACTATTCCGGAACAGATCTTTCGTAGTCGTTGTGCTGCTGGACATAAAGCAATGTGGCATGCTAGTTGGAGTCTTCCTTCCGGCGAAGTTCTCGAAGAACTTAATCCGGCCTTGAAGGAAATGCTCCCCCATCTGTTCACAGAAACCCACACCAGCGACACCAAGGCAGGGGAACTGACCCCCGAGTGGGCAGACAGGCTTGGACTTCCCCAAGGAATCGCCGTGGCTGTAGGAGCGCTGGACGCCCATATGGGAGCCGTAGGCGCATCCGTCGCCCCGGGGATACTGACACGTATCATGGGAACATCCACCTGCGACATCATGGTTGCCGGCAAAGACGAGGTAGGCGGACGCTGCATCAAGGGAATCTGCGGCCAGGTGGACGGTTCGGTGCTTCCGGGATTCGTCGGTTTCGAGGCCGGACAGTCAGCTTTCGGAGACATCTACGCCTGGTTCAGGAAGATGCTGGCATGGACACTGAAAGATATCCCCGGAGGGGAGGCCAGGCAGAAAGTTCTGGACGGCATGCTGGTGGAACTCACCCGTGAGGCCCAGGACATGGAACCCTCCGAGGACGGTGTTGTCGCCCTGGACTGGATGAACGGCCGCCGTACCCCCGATGCGGACCAGAACGTGAAGGGTGCCGTTGCGGGACTCACACTGGGAACCAGCGCCCCGGAAATATTCCGTGCGCTGGTGGAAGCCACCGCCTTCGGTTCCCGCCGTATTGTGGAGCATATGAAGGGCCAGGGGCTGCGCATTGATTCGGTCAATGCCATCGGAGGCATCAGCAAGAAGGCGCCCTTCGTGATGCAGACGCTGGCGGACGTGCTGGACATGCCTATCCGTGTGGTCCGCTCGGAACAGACCTGTGCCTTGGGAGCGGCAATGTTCGCGGCAGTTGCCGCAGGGGTGTACAAGGATATCAACGAGGCGACAAGGCACATGGGGGCGGACATCGAGGCTGAATACCGGCCGGATGAGAAAAGAGCCCTTATCTACGAAAAACTATACAAGAAATATCTTGAACTGGCAAAACTTGCTGAAACCATTAACTAAATATACAAACCATTAATCTATTTAAAACATGAGAATCAAATCATTAATTTTGGCGGCCTTATGCATGGTCACCGTGGGTGTTTACGCCCAAAGCAACTACCCGTTCAACGGTCTGGACATGAACATGGGTAACCTGTCAAGACTGTCCGATGCGAAGACACGTTCCATCAGCCCCGAGAACTTCACGGGCGAGAAGGGCAAGGGCGGCATGGCCGATCCTGTTAGGGATAAGGACCAGCGCAATGTGGCCAACGCCCACCATGCGGCCAAGGACCTGGGCAAGGGTTGGAAGGTAAATCCCTTCATCATCGTGAAACCGGGAGAGACAATCACGATTGCGGAGATCGAGGGTCCGGGAGCCATCCAGCAGATCTGGATGACACCGACCGGGAACTGGCGCTTCTCCATCCTGAGAATGTACTGGGACGACGAGAAGGAGCCTTCCGTCGAATGTCCGGTGGGTGACTTCTTCTGCAGCGCATACAATGAATATGCACAGCTCTCCTCACTGGCCGTCTGCGTGAATCCGGGCAGCGCCTTCAACTGTTACTGGAAGATGCCCTTCCGCAAGAAAGCCCGTATCACGCTGGAGAACATCAACACTGCCGAGGAGATGCGTCTGTACTACCAAATCAACTACACCCTGACAGAAGTTCCCGAGGACGAGGCCTACTTTCACGCGCAGTTCCGCCGCTCCAACCCGACCCAGGGGTCTCTGCACACGCTGATTGACGGTGTGAAGGGCAAGGGACAGTATGTGGGTACCTACCTGGCGTGGCGTGTAAACGACAACTGCTGGTGGGGTGAAGGGGAAATCAAGTTCTACATGGACGGTGACAAGGAATACCCGACTATCTGTGGAACCGGGGCTGAGGACTACTTCTGCGGCTCGTACAATTTCGAGAACCAGAAGACGCGCCAGTACCAGGAGTTCACCACCCCCTATGCCGGTATGCACCAGGTAATCCGTCCCGACGGGCTGTACCGTGCGGTGACCGCTTTCGGGCTGTACCGCTGGCATATCCTTGACCCGGTACGCTTCGACAAGGACCTGAAGGTCACGATACAGGACCTGGGATGGCGTCATGACGGACGCTACAACAACCAGAAGTCGGATATCTCGTCGACCACTTTCTGGTACCAGGCCGAGCCGCATGCCAAATTCCCGGCTTTGCCGAGCAAGGATGATTTGGAAATTCCAAGATGGTAAAATTGGGTATACCCAATATTTAAAATTACGTTGTTTTTTTATTAACTATTAAATCAAAGTATTATGAGGATTTCTTTTAAGAGGAATGGTTTCATAGCATTGGCATCAATGCTATCATTTGCAGTGTATGCAGGGGATAATTTGCCCCTTGCAACTGCTGCATCGGGGACAAATGGATCTTTTCAAGTATCTGAGTATGGTGTAGATACTTCTAATGAGATTCAACAAGCGAGAGTAATACAAGGAACAGTTTTGGAAGAAGGGACTAATGAGCCTCTTATTGGGGTGAATGTTGTCGTTAAAGGAACTACTATAGGTACAACTACTGATGTGGAGGGAAAATATTCGATAAGAATACCTTCTGATAATGCTATATTAGTCTTTTCTTATATTGGTCAAAAAACAGAAGAATATTCTGTTAAAGGTTTGAGAACTTTGGATGTTATTATGAAAAGTGATGCTACGATGCTGTCTGAAGTCGTTGTATACACTGGTTATATGACTCAGAAAAAAGCTGACTTAACCGGATCGGTTGCATTGGCGGATTCAAAAGACATCAAAAAGACTTCTGCTAATGTTATGAAAGCTATGCAGGGTAAGATGGCCGGTGTGAAAATTAGCAACAATGGCGGTAATCCTGCAGAAGATATAGGTATTCAAATTCGTGGTCTTTCTTCTTTGTCTGGAGCTGTTACTCCATTAATTGTATTGGATGGTATGCCAGCTGAAGGTCTGAATCTACGTGACATAAATTCAGGAGATATTGAATCTATTCAGGTATTGAAAGATGCTGCTTCTGCCTCAATTTATGGTGCACGTGCTTCTGGTGGTGTGATTTTAGTCCAAACTAAAAAAGGTAAAGCTGGTAAGACTACCATTGACTATAATGGTAGTGTTTCTGTAAGTTCTATAATAAATAGACCGGAAATGATGAACGCCACAGAATGGGGTACTGCTGCCTTCCGCGCTGCTGCTTATGATGAGTGGGCTTATGGTTCAGGCCTATTATTACCCAATGGCTTTGAGTATGAGTATCATAGAGGTGATAATGGAATGCTGGTATTGGATAATATGAAAATGAAAGAATATTTGGATAATAATCAATTGGTAAAAGCAACTGATACAAATTGGATGGATGAGATTTTCCGTACAGCAGTTTCTACAAATCATCAGTTGACTATTTCTAATGGTTCGGATAAAGCTAAAAGTTTGTTTTCATTAGGGTATACTAACAATCAGCTGGCGTTACCCTATCTGGGTGGTGTTGATAGGGATGATGCAATTTATGCCAATACCAGAAGATTTGTGTGGTCGGAATACAATCCTTACTTCTTTAAAGGTTCTTATTTTGAAGGGATAGGAGGACATCATATTGGTACAGATATGATATGGCCGATGAGTCTGATAATGAAAGCCCTGACTGCTCAAGACGATGAAGAGTTACAGCAATGTATCCAGATGCTCCAGAAAACGCATGCCGGTACCGGGTTCATGCACGAGTCGTTCCACAAGGATGACCCCAAGAGATTCACAAGGAGCTGGTTTGCGTGGGCCAATACATTGTTTGGAGAATTGCTGTGGAAAACATTCAATGAGAAACCTTATTTATTGGAATATTAATCATCTAATTAATCAATGTAAACAAAAATTTATGAGAAGAATTACAAAATTCAGTTTGTTACTCTCCCTTGTTCTGGGATTGTACTTTCCTACTGTTTTTGCACAATCGAACATGACGAACGAAATGTTTGACTTGGCAAAGTTGAAGTCGGGTGTAAAAAACAAAAGAATCTCCAGTACCGATCCCACGGGAGGTAACAGAGACCATCTGGAACCTTTCAAACCGGGTGAAAAGCGGGTTATTGCAGACATCAAGGGGGCAGGAGCCATCAACCATATCTGGGTGACCATTGCGCCTCCTCCTCCCACGTTGAGCAGAAATGACATCATCATCCGTATGTATTGGGATGGAAACGACTATCCCTCGGTAGAGTCTCCTATCGGACCTTTCTTTGGGCAGGGATGGGACGAAAGATATAATTATGCATCATTGCCTCTTTCATCAGGTCCTGAAAACGGTACCGGCATGTCATGCTATTTCACTATGCCTTTTGAGAAAGGCGCACGTATTGAAATCGAGAATCAAAGTGACAGGAACATTGATGCCTTCTATTTCTACGTAGATTATCTGGAAATGGACAAGCTTCCCAAAGATATGGGCAGATTCCATGCGTGGTACAACCATAACCTCACGGAGGCCCTTCCCGAAGGTGAAACGGAATGGGGGCTTACCGGAGAGCAGAAACCGAATACTACCGGTAAGGACAATTACGTGTTTGTAGAGACACAAGGAAAAGGTCATTTCGTTGGTATTAACTACTATGTACACTGTCCTACTACTATGTGGTATGGTGAAGGGGATGATATGTGGTTCATTGACGGAGAAAAAACACCTTCATTGATAGGAACGGGTACGGAAGATTTTTTCAATACTTCCTGGTGTCCTAAAGAGGCATTCTCGCATCCTTATTTCGGGTATCCTCGTGTAAATAATGACATCGGCTGGTTGGGACGTACCCATGTTTACCGCTTCTTCATAGCTGATCCCATCTTCTTTGAGAAGAGTGTTAAAGGAACGATAGAGCATGGTTCTAATAATAATTTGACGTTGGATTTAGCAACCGTTGCCTATTGGTATCAAGATTCAGCCGTTGCTCTTCCAGAAGCTCCTACGAAAGCACAAAGAGCACCGAAGCCTTTCATCAATCACATGGACATACATCGTTGGCGTGACGCTTGGCGTAAGTCCAAGGGTAACAAAGCCACTCTGTGGGGCAACGAGTAAGCTTTGGTAGCGCTCTTTTCTATACATTCATAGGCTGATATTTATATCCGGGGTCTTGCCACTATAGTGGCAAGACTGTGCCTCTATATTGGCAAAGTTGTGCCACTATAATGGCACGACTATGGAAGAATAGTTCTACGGAGCAGCAAATTCAATAAATCATTAATAAAGGTACGAAATGAAGAATATTCCCAAAAAGCAATTTGTGGGCTGGATGCTGATGCTACTGTTGTGCATCAGTAGCTCGGCATTTGCCCAGTCGCCTAAGAAGGTGACCGGACGTGTGATGGATGCACAGGGTGAGTTGCTCATCGGTGTGAATGTGACGGAGGCGGCAGACCCCTCCAATGGTGTGGTGACGGACATCAACGGTACGTATACGATTACGTTGAAAAGTAATAAGCCGTCATTGAGGTTCTCTTATATCGGCTTCAAGGACAAAGTGGTAGCGGTAGGTTCCAAAGGAGTGCTTGATGTAGCTTTGGAAGAAGACGTGGCAGCCCTTGATGAAGTGGTGGTAGTGGGCTTCGGAACGCAGAAGAAAGCTTCTGTGGTCGGCTCCATCACCAATATCGAGCCTGCCAAGCTTGCCGCGGCTCCCAGCCGTTCGCTCAGTAACAACCTGGCGGGTATGGTTCCCGGTGTGATTGCGGTTCAGCGTAGTGGTGACCCTTGGTTCAATAACTCCGACTTCTGGATTCGTGGTATCAGTAGCTTTACCGGCAATACTAATCCGCTGGTATTGGTGGACGGCGTCGAGCGTTCGCTCCACGACATCGATCCTGAAGAAATCGCCTCCTTCTCCGTGTTGAAGGATGCCGCCGCTAGTGCCGTCTACGGTGTGCGCGGTGCCAACGGTGTAGTGATGATTGAGACCAAGCGTGGTAAGATTGGAAAGCCGCAGGTGAACGTCCGCTTCGAACACTCCTTTACGCAACCCATCAAGATACCCGATTACATCGGCAGTGTGAAGTATCTGGAATTGATTAACGAAATGTATGCCGAGCAAGGTAGAGCCCCCTTTGCCAGCGAAGCCACCTTGCTGAACTACAAGAATCAGACCGACCCGGAACTCTATCCCGATGTGAATTGGTGGGACATCATCTCCAAAGACCATGCAGACAACACGAAGGCAAACGTTAGCGTCAACGGTGGTACGGACATCCTTCGCTATGCGTTGGTGGCAGGATATTACAATGAGAACGGTATTATTGAACGCGACAAGAACCAGGAGTGGGACTCTTCCCTGAAGGTGAGCCGATATACGGTACGTTCCAATGTAGATGTGAATGTGACTCCCACTACCTTGTTCCGTGCCAATGTGGGCGTGTTCCTGCAAACCCGTAACGCTCCTCCGGGAGACACGGAAACCAATCAGGGCATTTTCTATCAAGCCATGCGTGTACCTCCTTACGTGCATCCGGCCATCTATGCCGATGGACGCATTCCCCGTGTGATGCACAAGGAGAACCCTTGGGCGTGGGCCACACAGCGTGGATACGAAAAACTAAACCACAATAAGATTGAATCCCTAGTATCGTTGGAACAGGATTTGAAGTTCATCACACCGGGACTGAAGTTCAAGGGAACCTTCTCTTTTGACAAGTTCTCGGCAACTTCCGTGACACGTTCCAAGAACCCCTATTACTACAATCCCGCCACCGCACGCGATGCAGAGGGCAACATCATCACTGATGTGCAGACCACCGGACAAGAGTTCCTGGGCTATGAAAAAGGAGCTAAATGGGGAGACCAGTCCATCTATCTGGAAGGAATGCTTTCGTACAATCGTGTTTTCGGTGACGTACATGATGTGGGGGGGATGTTCTTGTACAATCAAAAGGACTACAACAACGGAGAAGCGCTTCCTTATCGTACACAAGGTATAGCTGGAAGACTCTCGTACACGTACGACAGCCGTTATATCGCCGAGCTGAATTTCGGTTATAACGGTTCCGAAAACTTTGCCAAAGGCAAACGCTTCGGCTTTTTCCCGGCAGCGGCGATAGGATGGATTGTGTCTCAGGAAAAGTTCATGGAGCCGCTTTCAGGTATCATCTCCAATTTAAAGTTGAGGGCTACTTGGGGTAAGGCAGGAAACAGTGAGTTGGGAATCAGGGGAAGAGCAGATTACAGACGTTTTGCATATATTTCTACTATCGTTGATACGGGTTCTTATCGCTGGGGTACGGATGCAGAGATATATCGCTTGGGACGTTCGGAAGGTGAGATTGGTGTACCTGACTTGACCTGGGAGACTGTGACTAAGATGAATGCTGGACTAGATTTGGGGTTATGGAACAATAGCGTGAATATTGTTATGGATGTGTTTAAGGAGAAGCGTGAGGATATCTTTATGAAGCGTACCAACGTACCTGGTTCTGCCGGATTCAACCGCCCCGTTTGGGCCAATTACGGCAAGGTCGATAATCAGGGATTTGATGTGTCTTTGAATGTCAACCACAAGTTCAATAGCGATTGGGCCATTTCCGCTATGGCAAACTATACCTACGCACACAATAAGGTTGTGGAAATAGACGAACCTGCCGCCATCTTGGGTACATACCGTTCGCAGACCGGTAAGCCTGTAGGGCAATTGTTTGGCTTGATAGCCGAAAGGCTCTTTACGGAAGATGATTTCGATGAAAACGGTATGCTTAAGGAAGGGATTCCCGCACAAAAATTCAGTGATATGAGTAACCTGCGTCCCGGTGACATTAAATACAAGGATTTGAACGGGGATGGTGAAGTGACCGCAGTAGATGCAACAGCCATTGGCGGTACACGTATTCCTGAGATTGTCTATGGTTTTGGAGCTACAGTAAGCTATAAGTCGTTCGATTTGGGAGTATTCTTCCAAGGAACAGGTAAAACCTACCAGCTCTTGGGCGGAGAGACCTGGTTGCCGGGTTCTTCCTTAGGTGCTGGTAACATCTATTCGAACATTGACGACCGTTGGACACCCGAAAATCCGAGGCAAGATGTATTCTGGCCCCGTATGGGAGACAAGGCTGTGGCAAACAATGAACAAGCTTCCACATGGTGGTTGCGTGACATGAGTTTCCTGCGCTTGAAGAATCTGGAACTTGGATATACCCTTCCGCAACGTTGGACTACCA
>ERZ840407.1091-NODE-1091-length-13510-cov-3.365886_pt1 | contig 13510 bp, 8 predicted proteins | sample MGYA00519877_ERZ840407 | MGnify/ENA primary metagenome ERZ840407 (study PRJEB31850, sample SAMEA3708875) | human gut metagenome | biome: human gut; feature: human-associated habitat; material: faeces | place: China | collected 2014 ...
ACTGCGCACTTGACCCGCGCCGGCATATGGGATACATCCTGTAAGATGGAAGCTTCCTCCAGAGGTTCCAGTTCATCGCCCTTTGCAGTTCCTTTGATCATCTCAAGAAACAGGTTTGCGAGGCGCAGCGCCTCATCCTTTTTCTTTCCAATGATCAAATCTAACATCATATCTGCGGAGGCCTGGGAGATCGCGCAGCCGTCTCCGACGAAAGCTCCGTCGACGATCTCATCGTTTTCGACTTTTAATTTCAGCCAGATATCATCACCGCAGCTCGGGTTTACGCCCTCTAAGACGAGGTTTGCGTCCGGCAGCTCATGCTTGTGGGTCGGATGAAGATTGTGTTCAATTAAAATTTCATTATAAAATGTATTACTCATATCCCATTTTTCTCCTTAATCCGCCAAGACTCTCAAGGAACGCACGGATCTCCTCCTCTGTATTGTAGAACGCGAGGCTCACACGCGTCGTGGAGGCGGTTCCAAGGTACTGTAACAGCGGCTGTGCGCAGTGGTGACCGGCGCGGACACAGATATTGTCAGCGTTTAAGATCTCTGCCACGTCATGGGGGTGGACGCCATCCACAGCGAAGGACAGGATTCCGTGATGGTTGTCCGGATCGCTGCTCCCGAGAACACGGATTCCGGGAATATTCATCATGCCCTCGTAGGCGATTCTCGTGAGCCTGTTCTCCTGTGCCTCGATTGCGTCGAAACCGATATTTTTCATGTAGCGGACTGCCTCAGCCAGCGCGTAAGCGCCTCCGGCATTGACGGTTCCCGCCTCGAACTTATGCGGAACCTCCGCCCAGACAGCGCCCTCTCTTGTGACAGATTCGATCATCTCGCCGCCGGTGAGGAAGGGCGGAAGCTTCTCAAGAAGCTCTTTCTTTCCGTAAAGAGCGCCGATTCCCATTGGAGCCAGCATTTTGTGACCGGAGAAAGAAAGGAAATCCACACCCAGATCCTGCACGTCAACAGCGATATGTGGAACACTCTGGGCACCATCACCGACCAGGATCACACCGTGGCGGTGGCAGATCTCAGCGAATGTCTTTAAATCATTCCTGCATCCGAGCACATTGGAGATCTGTGTGATCGCTGCGATCTTTGTGCGGTCCGTGATCATGCTCTCCAGACGTTCAGCAGGGATCGTTCCGTCCATGTCGCATTCTAAATATTTCACCGTCGCGCCGTAACGCTTTGCGGCCTGCTGCCACGGGAGAATATTGCTGTGGTGTTCCATGATGCTGACAATGATCTCATCGCCCGGCTTTAACAGGTACTCAGAGAGGGTGTAGGCCGCAAGATTCAGACTCTCTGTGGCATTCCTTGTAAACACGATCTCCTCAGGACATGACGCGTGAAGGAAGTCAGCGACCGTCTTTCTCGCGTCCTCGTAGCACTCCGTCGCCTCCTCGCTTAACTCGTAGAGACCACGGAACGGGTTTGCGTTATATTTCTCATAAAACCGCTTTTCCGCGTCCAGGACACATGCGGGCTTCTGGGAAGTCGCCGCATTGTCCAGATATATGATATCACGGTTTTTTAACAGCGGGAAATCTTCCCGGATCTTAGATACGTCCATTGGTGGCCTCACTTTCTAAATAAGAGGCAACATCTGCCTTTGTCTTTTCATCAGGTACCAGACGGAGAACGGCGTCGATCCGTGCCTTCGCCATCATCTTGTAGATCTTTGGAAGCTCCATGCCGCGGCTTTCCAGATAGAATACAAGATCCTCATCCAGCTTTCCGATGGTGGCACCATGGTTTCCTTCCACATCTTCCTCCGCGCAGAGGATCAGAGGGATCGTCTGGTTGACCACATCGTCGTCGAGAAGAAGAACATCCTCTTTCTCATTTCCGACAGCCCCCGCAGCGCCTTTCTTAAAGTCAATGGTTCCGCGGAACAGCTTTCTCGCGTTCTCATGGAGCACGCCGTCGGTCCTGATCTCACTGACGGATTTCTTTCCCTCGTGGAGTGCCACGTAGTTCATATCGAGCACGCAGTCATCGGCAACTGTATAGGCGATGTCTGCTGTAAAATTACTCTTTTTGCCGATAAGTTCAGCCTTACAGCCGTTGTAGACCCGGTCACCGCCAAGGAATAAGTGGATCACGGAGAGTTTCGCGCCATCAGCAACCTTCGCCCCGATATCGTTTAAAACGGTCTTCGCGTTTTTGTTGCGGATGATCTGGACGAGAGTCACCTTCGCGTCTTTTTCCAGAATCAATTTCGTCTGCACGGCGGAAAGCCCGGTGTGTTCAGACTGGGAGAAGGCGGCAGGATTTTCTCCGGCCGTGGTGCCGGTCCCATCAGGAGCGCCGTTTCGTTCAGCCGCCATATCCATGATAATGGTCATATTGCTTCCTTCTTTTGCCAGAATTCCAAAGGTGTTCAGGCTGTGCTCAAAAGCACCGTAGGCAAATCTGATCCGCGCCGGTTCCACGAAGACATCGCTGTCAGCAGAGAGCAGTACTGCACCCGCGGAACTTTCCTTTACCAGCATATCCATATCGGATCCCATGCCGCCGGCGACATCCTTAAAACGGTCCGGAAGCCCGGCCGGGCAGACAGTTTTTTTGATCCCTTCCGGGATCTCAAGGTTTCCTTCATGCGCTCCGGAGACAGAAATCCCGGAGACCGCAGTCTCATTCATTTTCAGCCAGTTCCATGTCTTAGAAGGGAGCTGGTTGATCTTCATGTTCTCCATCATCCAATACTTCCTTTCATTTCCAGATGGATCAGATTGTTCATCTCCACCGCGTATTCAAGCGGAAGCTCCTTCGAGACATTATCGGCGAAGCCGCTGACGATCAGGGCTCTCGCGTCCTCCTCGGAGATACCGCGGGACATCAGATAGAAGACGGCGTCATCGCTGATACGGCCGATCTTTGCCTCGTGTCCGACATCGGCGTCCTTCGTGCGGATATCCATCGCCGGGATGGTGTCGGAACGGGAGATGTCGTCGAGCATCAGGGACTGGCAGGAGACAGCGGATTTGCTGCCCTTTGCCTTTGCGGATACGACAACGGAGCTCCGGAAGGTGCTGATCCCGCCGTCCTTGGAGATCGATCTTGTATTTACATAGGAAGAAGTCTTCGGTGCGTTATGGACCACCTTACATCCGGTATCGAGGTTCTGTCCCTTACCGGCGAATGTGATCCCGGTGAATTCTGATCTTGCACCCTCGCCGTTTAACACGCTCATCGGGTAGAGGTAAGAAACATGGGAACCGAAGGAACCGGATACCCACTCGATGACTCCGCCTTCCTCGACCTTCGCCCGCTTTGTGTTTAAGTTGTACATATTTTTCGACCAGTTCTCGATCGTGGAGTAGCGGAGCTTCGCATTCTTTCCAATGAAAAGCTCGACACAGCCGGCATGGAGGTTTGCCACGTTGTACTTCGGAGCGGAACATCCTTCGATGAAGTGTAAGGACGCGCCCTCATCGACGATGATCAGAGTGTGCTCAAACTGTCCGGCACCTGCGGCGTTTAAACGGAAGTAGGACTGCAGCGGGATCTCAACGGAAACTCCCTTCGGAACATAGACGAAGGAACCGCCGGACCAGACAGCGCCGTGCAGAGCGGCAAATTTGTGGTCATGAGGCGTCACGAGCTTCATGAAGTGTTCTTTTACCATATCGGCGTATTCGCCGGTCAGGGCGCTCTCCATATCTGTGTAGATGACGCCCTGCTCCGCAACTTCCTTGCGGACGTTGTGGTAGACGAGCTCGGAGTCATACTGGGCACCGACGCCTGCGAGAGAGGTGCGCTCCGCCTGCGGGATCCCGAGCTTTTCGAAGGTATCCTTGATCTCCTCCGGGACCTCGGACCAGTCCCCTTTCATCTTTGTGTTGGCACGGACGTAGGTCGCGATGTTGTCCATGTTTAAGCCTTCGATGGACGGGCCCCAGTCCGGAACCTTCATTTCATTATATACTTTTAAGGAATTTAACCGGAAATCATGCATCCACTCCGGGTCATGTTTCTCCTCGGAGATCTTTTCCACAATGTCCTCGGTGAGACCGTTTTTAATACGGTAAGCGTCCTTCTCGTCATTGCGGAAGTCGTACATGTTGCGGTCAACGTCCTCAACATACGTCTTTTCCTTCATTCGTTGTTCTCTCCCTTCTCATTTGCGGAAGCGATAAACTGCTCGAAGCCGTTCTCGTTGATCTCATCGACGAGAGAACCATCGCCCTCGGCAACCAGGCGGCCGTCTACGAGAACATGGGTCTTGTCCACATGGAGAGACTCCAGGATCCTTGTGCTGTGGGTGATGATGAGGAGCGCGCCGTCCTTGCTCTTCTGGTACTCCTCGATTCCCTTGGAAACGGTGCGGACCGCGTCGACATCGAGACCGGAGTCTGTCTCATCGAGGATCGCCAGGGACGGATTTAAGAGGAGAAGCTGCAGGATCTCCGCTTTCTTTTTCTCACCGCCAGAGAAGCCGACGTTCAGATCACGGAAACCATAGGACGGATCCATATCGAGAACCTCCATCGCTTTCTGGAGTTCTTTATTGAAATCCCAGATGCGGACATTCTTTCCGGTCCTCGCGGAGAGGGCGCTGCGGATGAAGTTGGAGAGGGAGATCCCCGGAACCTCCAGCGGGTTCTGGAAGGAGAGGAACATGCCGAGCTTTGCACGCTTGTCAGCGGCTTCTTTCGTGATGTTCTCGCCTCCGAAGAAGATCTCACCGTCTGTCACATGATAGTTCGGGTTCCCCATCAGGGTGCAGCCGAGTGTGGATTTTCCGGCACCGTTCGGTCCCATGAGTACGTGGGTCTCGCCTTTGTTGATCGTTAAGTTGATCCCGTGAAGAATGGATTTGTCTTCCACATCCACGGAGAGATTTTTTACATTTAATAATGGTTCTGACATATCGGATTCCTCCATGTATTTTATATAAGGTAAAAATGTAGGTTTCAGCAATTTCCGGACAGATATGAACCGGCACCGGAGCTGATCTCCGGGATACGTTCCGTCTGCCGGGACTAAACCTAGTCGCTTACTAGGTGATGCAATGATATTATACCTGTATTGAGAAAAATATGCAAGGAGCAATTCCTACAAACATGCTATGAATTGGTATTTATTCCTGTACAATCCGATATTTCCGGCAAAATCTGCAGGATTCATGAAACTGCAACAATCGGAAAACAATTCTGAAACATGGGCATGGTAGGCTGAGCAAAACAGCAGAAATCACAGACGGGATCGGACCGGAGGCAGGAGGTTCTATGCAGAAATTTTGCAAACCTTACGAAAATATAAAATCATTATAAACTGGAAAAACAGATATTGACAGAATGACAGGGTGTCACTATAATGGTGACGGGTTGTCACTTTTTGAACCGGTTTTTATAGAAGAGGGGAGATGGAATTATGCCGACCGAACGGTTTATGCGGCTTCCGAAGGAAAAGATCGAAGCAATTCGGGCTGCGGCGGCAAAGGAATTTATGAGGGTAACTCCGGAGGAAGTGTCGATCAACCGGATCGTTCACGACGCGGATATATCGAGAGGAAGCTTTTACACATATTTTGAAGATAAACAGGATCTGTTAAAATGGCTGATCTGCAACCAGGCGGAACAGCATTTCACATCGTACATCACGATGCTGGACGAAAACGGCGGAGACCTATGGGAGGTCCTGGAGCAGATCTTTGATCTCGGGATGGACCGGCTTGAGGATTCAGGGTTGTCTGCGATCTTTCACAACCTGGTCAACAGCGCAAGACTGGTAGAACTATTCAAAGGCGGACCGGATTCGAACCCGGAGGCGATGGAGGCAAACCGGAAATTTTTAAAACTGTTGTATGAACATGTCAACAAAGAGAAATGTGATCTGGATCATCAGGAGTTTTTCGAGCTGATCGAGATGCACATGATCGTATTCATCATGTCACTCAAACGTTTTTTCCGGGACGGTGAGTCGAGAACGGAAGCTTCCGAATATTACAAACGTCATATCCATATGCTCCATTATGGCATATGTGGATATAAAACAGAGGGCAGCAGGAAGAAAACAGACGAGGGACGTTCATAAAAACAGAACAACCGGAGTCGTACCACAGCAGCATGTTACAGAAAATGAGGAGGAACCATGAAGAAAGCAGGTAAGATCGTAATCGGGCTTGTATGCGTCGGTGCATTTGGAGCCCTGATGTTCACAAGATTTACGAAAAAAGAAGAGCCGATCGAGGCCGTTCCGAACCCGACCGTCGTCGTCCAGACACCGGAGACAGGAAATATTGAACTTTCCACAGGACTGACAGGTACCGTGGAACCGGCAGATCAGGTATACATCATCCCGAAGGGAAGCGGAGAAGTTCTGGAGGTTTATGTAAATCAGGGAGATACCGTACAGAAGGGACAGAAGCTGTTCCGCATCGACAACAAGCAGTTAGACGCGGCAAGGATCACGTTAAATACGACTCAGGTATCCTTAAACGATGCCCAGACATCTGTAAACAGGATGAAGGCGCTCTACGAGAGCGGAGATATTTCCGCCCAGGCCTACGAGCAGGCGGTAAGCGGTCTGTCCATGGCGAAGCTCCAGTATGATTCCGCAAAATTAAACTATGATACCCAGAGCGAGAACACGGTCGTTACCGCGCCGATCGCCGGTGTCTTAGAGCAGTTCGGCGTGCAGGCGCATGATATGTCTGCGGGCGGTTCTGTCGCAGGCGTTGTATCCGGTGCAGGCGGAAAAACACTGACCTTCAACGTGTCGGAGCGTGTCATGAAGGGATTAAATATCGGTGATCCTGTGACGGTGGAGAAGAACGGAACGGATTACAGCGGCGCGATCTCCGAGATCGGCAGCATGGTGGACGCGTCCACAGGACTTTTCAAGGTGAAAGCGACCTTGGGGGACGCGGACGGACTTGCCAGCGGAACGATGGTAAAGGTTTATGTGACAGCGGAGAAGGCGGACAACGTCATGGTCGTTCCGGCGGATTGTGTCAACTACAGCAACGGAGATGCCTACGTCTATACATATGATGCTGCGACAGCAACAGCGAAAAAGACTCCGGTGGAAGACGGACTCATCGATTCTGACAAGATTCAGATCGTTTCCGGACTTTCCTACGACGACGAGGTCATCACAAGCTGGTCCAAGGAGCTTTATGACGGCGCCGCGGTAAATATTCAGGGCAGTGATGACAGTGCGGAAACGACAGCCGACAGCAGTGAGACAACAGCAGAAGAGACTACAGAAGCCGCGGAAACGGCAGCAAAATAAGGAGGCACAAGGAACATGGGACTTACCAAAAAGGTCTTAAAACGGCCGGTCACAACTGTTCTTGTTGTGCTCTGCCTGATCGTATTCGGTCTCAGCTCGATCTTTTCATCCCAGCTTGAGCTGATCCCGGAAATGGAGATGCCGATGCTTATCATCAGCGCAGTCTACCCGGGAGCGAGCCCGGATGACGTGGATCAGCTTGTGATCAGTAAGATAGAGGATGAGATCGGAACGCTTTCCGGTGTCGATTCTGTCACCAGCATGTCTTCGGAAAACTTCGGAATGGTCCTGGTCCAGTATGACTATGACCAGGATATCGATAAAGCCTACGATGACTTAAAGAAAAAGCTGGACGGGATCAAGTCGGATCTCCCGGATGATGTCGATGCCCCGACGATCATCGAGATGGATATCAACAGTACACCGTCCATCACCCTCGCAGTCAACAATGACAGCGTGGATAACCTCTATAACTATGTAAATGACGATATCGTTCCGGAGATCGAAAAACTGACCTCCGTAGCCAGTGTCGACGTATCCGGTGGTCAGGAGGCTTACATCAAGGCAGAGCTGATCCCGGAAAAATTAAGCCAGTATCATGTGAACATGAATACCATCATTGCGGCTTTAAAGTCTGCGGATTTTTCCATGCCGATCGGAAGTACCTCCGTCGGAAACAAGGAGCTTTCCGTGACATCCGGAACGTCCTTTGACACGATGGAGCTTTTAAAGAAGATCCCGATCACACTGGGTAACGGAAATATCATCTATATGGAAGATGTTGCCAATATCTACAATACCGTTGAGGCAAAGGACAGTATCGGACGTTATGATGGCAAGGACACGATGACGATCGGCGTCAAGAAAAATCAGGACAGCGACCACATTACCGTTTCCAAGGCAGTCCAGGAGACAATGCAAACGTTAAAAGCACAGGATCCGTCTCTGGAGTATGTCGTTGTCAACGATTACAGTGATCAGATCAGCGATTCCTTAAAAAGCGTATTCCAGACCATGATCATGGCAGTCATTATCGCGATGTTCATCATCTGGCTGTTCTTTGGGGATATCAAGGCATCCCTGATCGTTGGAACCTCCATCCCGGTATCAATTTTAGCGGCCCTCATCCTCATGAAAGCCATAGGCTTTACGCTAAACGTCATCACCCTGTCGAGTCTGGTCCTCGGTGTCGGAATGATGGTTGATAACTCGATCGTAGTTCTGGAGAGCTGCTTCCGCTTTACGGATAAGGGCGGCGGCTTTATTGAAACGAGAAAAGCCGCGATCGATGGTACGGCAGCCGTTCTGGAATCCATTATCGGCGGTACCGTTACGACCTGTGTCGTATTTATCCCGTTAGCCCTGATCTCCGGAATGAGCGGACAGATGTTCAAGCCGTTGGGCTTCACGATCGTATTCTGTATGATCGCATCCCTGATCTCCGCGATGACGCTTGTACCGCTCTGCTACGTGTACTATCGTCCGAAGGAGAAGGAAAACACCCCGGCCTCCGGCATCATGAGAGCTCTGCAGAACGGATACCGTTCCCTGATGGAGAAGCTTTTAAAGAAAAAAGCGATGGTCATGGGAACCGCCGTTGTGCTTGTGATCTTCTCCCTGTTCCTTGCGACAAAGCTAAAGACAGAGCTTATGCCGGCAGATGATCAGGGAACGATCGCGGTGACGATCGAGACCCAGCCGGGTCTTAAGATCGAGGAGATCGATAAGATCCTTCAGAGAGCAGAGGACTATGTGACACAGGATCCGGATCTTGATTCCTACATGCTCTCCTACGGAAGCTCCGGACTTTCCATGAATATGGGCGGAAGCGGAGCAACCCTGACGGCATATTTAAAGGATGACAGAAGCAGAAAGACGGATCAGGTGCTCAAGGAATGGAAACGCGATATGCAGAAATGGTCGGATTGTTCGGTCAGTCTGGAAAGCCAGAGCTCTCTGGGCAGTGGGATGTCCATGGGAAATGCGGAGGATCTCGAATATATTCTTGTCAGCACACAGTACGATGACTTAAAGAAAGCATCGGATGAGATCGTTTCCGAGCTTCAGAAACGCCCGGATTCGACAAACATCCACTCTTCCCTTGAAAACAGCGCTCCCCTTGTAAAGATCAATGTTGATCCGGTCAAGGCGGCAGCGGAGGGACTTTCCCCGACCGCCGTTGCTTCCCAGGTATACATGATGGTCAGCGGAACGACGGCAACGACCCTGAATGTTGACGGAAATGATATCGATGTAAAGGTTGAGTACGCGGATGATGAGTACGATACGATCGATAAGCTCCAGGGAATCGTCCTTCCGACAGCGACCGGCGGATCCGTAGCCCTTATGGATATCGCGGATATCGGCTTCAAGGACAGCCCGCAGAGTATCACAAAGAGTGATAAGCAGTATCAGGTGACGATCACCGGTACGTTGACAGAGGGAGCGGACAGCACCACGAAGGATAAGATCCAGAAGGAGGTCATTGATAAGTACTTATCCGGCACGATCTCCATGCAGGAAAACACATCCACAAAGATGATGAACGAAGAGTTTGCGTCCCTGGGACAGGCGATCGCCACAGCCGTATTCCTCGTATTCGTTGTAATGGCTGCACAGTTCGAGTCACCGAAGTTCTCCATCATGGTGATGACGACGATCCCGTTCGCCCTGATCGGTTCCTTCCTGTTCTTGTGGTTAGTGGACTGCCCGATCAGCATGACCTCCCTGTTAGGCTTCTTAATGTTAGTCGGAACGGTAGTAAACAACGGTATTTTGTACGTCGATACGGCGAACCAGTACCGGGCAACAATGGACTTTAAGGAGGCGGTCATTGAAGCCGGCGCGACCCGTATGCGCCCGATGTTCATGACAACACTCACGACGATCGTGGCAATGATCCCGATGGCGGCGGCTTACGGAAATGCCGGTAAGACGATGCAGGGACTCGCCCTTGTGGATGTCGGTGGACTGATCGTCTCTACGGCGATGGCACTTCTTGTTCTTCCGGTCTTCTATGTGATCATGAGCGGAAAGAATCAGGATAAGAAAGAGATCATTGACGTAGATTAAAGCTTTGAACATTGAAAGCGGATCCCTGCAGAGTCTGCAAGAGACGGCCGCTGCCCGGTCGGGAGGCGGTCAGCCGGAATGCGGAACGCTCTGCGGGGCTTCCTGCTTTTGGAGGCGGAAGCCGGGGTGAATAAAATTGCCACCGGATTGCCGTATTTGGAAAGAAAATGTAAGAGAAATGTTATTGTGTTTCTGCGATGAAATCGTTATGCTCATAGATGGAGGGAAACCTATGAGACAGAATCAATGGAAAAAGGCAGGTCTGACCGTGCTCTCAGCCGTTTTTATGGGAAGTCTTTCCCTGGCGGCAGCGGGTACCGGAATTCCTGCGTTAGCTGCGACGAAGGATGTCGCGGTCACAGAATATGACGAAGCAGCGCTTGAAAAGTTTAAGGACAATACCCTGGAATACTGGGAGCTCCCGGGACTGATCGAGAGGTATAATACGGATTATCAGAACCAGCTGCAGAAGTATTATTACAATCCGGGCGGATCCACGGGCCTTACAAAGGACCAGATGTTAGCGCTGGCGGCGGATCTCCGCGCGGAGGCGGATGAAATGGAGCGGGATGCGAATGATGTTCAGTATGACGAGACAGTATCCCGCGACGTGTATAAAGGATATAAAGCAAATATGCATGCTCTGCGGGCATACGCGCAGCAGCTGGAGGATGCCGCAAAGGGAAAGGGAGCCGGTGGTTCCTCTGCACTCCGCGGACTCCGCATCACGAGAAATGAGAAGACAAAGACCGCGAGGGAAGCGATGCGGACCTATGAGACCTTAAAGGGCCAGTATGAGATCGCCCTTTTAAATCAGGAGATCGCAAAGCAGAATTACGAGGCGGCGTTAAAGAAAAAGGATCTTGGAATGATGTCGAAGGAGGATGTTCTGACCGTGGAGGACGCACTGAATTCCGCGAACGGAAGTGCTCTTCAGGCAGCGTCCGGCCTCAATACCCAGAAACAGACGCTGATCACAATGTTGGGCTGGGATTACAACGCTGATCCGGAGATCGCGAAGGTTCCGGAGCCGGATCTTTCTGTGATCGCGTCCTTTGATCCGAAGAAGGATGAGGCGAAGGCCATCGAGATGAACTACACTCTGTATGATACAAGGATGACGAGTTCCAAATCGGCGGGCGGAGCAGTCACGAAGGCAAGAAATATCAAGGATCAGGAAGATTCCGTCCGTTCTTCCCTGGATCTTATGTATAAGGACCTGAAACAGAAACAGAAAGCCTATGAGGCATCGGAAACGCTCTATGAGGCGGCAAAGGCCGATAAAGCGGCTGCTGACCGGAAGAATGAGCTGGGGATGTTGAGCCGTCAGGAATACCTCCAGGCGGAGTCCGCATGGCTTTCCAGTGAGGCATCCCACACAGCGGCAAAGCTCGACCTTACAGGAGCAATCGAAAACTATCAGTGGGCGCTTGAGGGACTTCTCGATATCGGTTCCTCATCGCAGAGCTAAAGGAGAATCAGAATGAAAAGAAATTTGACAGGACGTGTGATTCCGGCAGCACTTGCGCTTGCGCTTGCGGCAGCGCCTGTGAACGCTTTCGCAGCGACGAAGGCGGTTCAGGCGACCGGTGTTGCGGATGAGAACGGATTTATATCCCAGCCGGGAAATGAGTACGATGACGCGACGATGAAGAAGCTCGCGGATAACATGCTGGAATATGACGAGATCGGGAAGCTTGTTGAGGTCTACAGCCAGACGTTTAAGACAGTGAAAGAGACATATTCCGATAAGAAGGACGCAGCAAAGGATGTCGTGAAGCTGAAATCAAAATTACTGGATAGTTCGGGAGAGCTTGCGGATACGGCAAGTACACTGAAAGGCTCTCTTGACGCAGCCAAAGAGATGATCGGTAAAGTTCCGGCAATGACTCCGACAAACTACGCACAGCTCTATTACAGTTCAGAACTCATGGACTACCAGGCAGACGCAATTGCGCTGCAGGGCGACAGCCTGGAACAGGTATCCCCGGAGCAGATGCATATCAAGCTTGTGGACAGCACCCGCGCGGCGCTGACCGCCGGCGCCCAGAGCGCCATGATCGGCTACAAGCAGTTAAAGCTCAACGAGGAGAGCTTAGAGAGCGGACTCACACTCTTAGAGGCAGTCTACCAGTCCACCCAGAACCAGGCAGCCAACGGTCTTGCGACCCAGAGCCAGGTCCTTTCCGCGAGACAGCAGCTGGAGTCCACCCAGGCAACGAAACTGACACTGACATCCAGTGAGCAGAAGCTCCGTCAGACCCTCTGCACGATGCTCGGATGGAAGTATGACGCAAAGCCGGAGATCAAGGATGTCCCGGCAGCTGATCTTACAAGGATCGACGGAATGAACCCGGAGAAGGACAAACAGGCGGCGCAGGACAACAACTTTACGATCCGATACAACGTGCTGGACCTCGACAACAAGGACGCAGGCTCCGTCGAGTACCAGAACTTACAGCGCACGATCAAGCAGGAGAAGGAAGAAGTCGCGTCCTCCCTCGTAAACCTTTACAACGACGTTCTCCAGAAGAGAAACGAGCTCCAGACAGCAAAGGCAGCTTACGAGCTGGAAAAGACGAAGATGGAGACTGCCGAGAGAAAATGGCAGTTAGGAACCATCGGACGCCTTGAGTATATGCAGCAGCAGAACTCCTTAAAGACAAAGGAGATCGCGGTGAAGACCGGAGACCTCTCATTGTTCCAGGCGATGGAGACCTATGACTGGGCTGTTAAAGGAAATTTAAAGCTTAGCCAGTAATCCGGGAGCGGTCAAAGGAGGCCGTCTTTTATGAAAACAGTTCGGCGATCCGGAAACGGATCTTTACAGTGGGCAGGGAAGCAGTTTCCTGCTCACTTTTTTTTGCGGATGATTCCTCATCAGACGGCGAGCGTTGTGGTCCGGAGCGCAGCAACGCTTCATAATCATCCTCCGGGATCAGACTTTTCAATGTCTCCTTCGATCCTTCCGGCATCGATGCATGAATGCTGTCTGTGTAGCATAGGGATGGATACAGGACGCACCAGAAGTTATGCCCGGCACCGTTTCCGATGGTCACCCGGACGGCTTCATACATTCCGGCGGGAAATGTCATGTCCCCGTAGGTGCGCACCGGAAATCTGCAGGCCTCGATCCCCACATGTACACCGTAATCATACCCGAAGCTGTGGATAAAGTCTTC
>ERZ840407.1098-NODE-1098-length-13456-cov-10.345795_pt1 | contig 13456 bp, 7 predicted proteins | sample MGYA00519877_ERZ840407 | MGnify/ENA primary metagenome ERZ840407 (study PRJEB31850, sample SAMEA3708875) | human gut metagenome | biome: human gut; feature: human-associated habitat; material: faeces | place: China | collected 2014 ...
CCACAATCTGGCTAGAGGTTAATCCTCGAAAGAAAATGTTAGAAGGGCTCTGCTTATGCAGAGCCTTTCTTAATCCAAGGATGTAGTGGAGAACTGTAATGAGGAATGTTTTAGATTGCATAAATGCATTTATTCCGCTATTATCAACCGAATATGAGCTTGTACTAGGGAGAAAAGGTGTTTCAGTTACATTAAGAATTTCATTTGATAAAAAAGATTGTTTTCATCTTATGGGATTACAATATCTGGTAGACAGACCTGAATTGAGCCGAGACAGAGGCAGAGTATTTGATGAGATAGCAGATGGAACAATTACAATTGAAAAAATAGAGTCATCAGATTTTTATAATAAGATAGAGCAAAGAGTTCATTTCCTGCCATTGCTTGAACAAATGATTGATAGTAATGATACTGTGTTTAAGTATAATAAGAAAGCAAATATGTATTCAATGATTGAGGCTGATTATCTTATGGAAAACAACGTGGAGAGCAGGAATCTATTTTTGTTTTTATCTAATGATGAAGGAGATAATTATTTCTGTCGTTCATTTTTTCCAGAGGAAAAGATGGATTATTCAAAAAATCAAGCATCGTGGACACTTCTTTATAAGAAAAAGATTGATTTATCAACCAGAATAGAGACAGTTCTTTACAATAGAATTAAATAGATTTTTACATAAGCCATTTGGACTAATCATCCAGATGGCTATTTTTTTACCCATTTTTGGGTAATGGATGTAGAAAGAAGGTGAGAACATTGAAGATAAAAAAGGTGGATGATAAGCCTATGGTCATTCACACCAAGGAGAAAGCCAAGATTCATGCCCACGAGCCAAAGGGTGCCAAGATTAAAGGCAGCAACATCTATACAGTAGAGAGAGGTCCGAAAGTGCATGATGCTAAAGCCAATGAAATGGATAAAAAAGCATCTGCAAAATTAATGCTTCAGAAAAGTGCTGGTGGAAAGCGTACTTATAGAAAGAGTACCATTCATCAATCGGAGGCTAAGGATAAAGGTCTTTCTAGGTTTAAGCGTAACATCAGAGAGTCAGGAACTTCCATCAAGACCAAGAACACCAATCTTCACATTGCAGGAAGAACAGGAGCACTTGCAGCTGGGGCAGTAACGGAGCAGGTGGAAGGCGGGCAGGAGGTATCGCAGGCAGCATATCTTGCATATGAAGCAAGCCGCCCTGTTACCGGAACTGCTTCTAAGGGTGCTGCACTTTTCAGGAAAAAGGCGGCAGCCGAGGCAAAGAAGCGTATCAAGAAGGTAGAGGCAGGAAAGAAGCTGGCAAAAAAGACAGCAAAGAAAGCTGCCAAAGATACAGCCAAGACTGTAGCTAAAGAGACGGCAAAAGAAACAGCAAAGACTACTGCCAAGGTTGCAACGAAAACTGCTACAAAGGCAGCTGCTACGGCGGCAGGAACAGCGGTTGCACCGGGAGCAGGCACGGCAATCGGCATGGCAGCCGGATATGCGGCAGGTGCGTCCATAGAGGTCAAGGATGAAAAGATGACCAACCGGAGCAGGAAGATAAAATTCTTTCTGGATAAGATGAAAGCACAGGAGAATCAGACAGACAGCGTGGCAAAGCTGGTAAAGGATCTGATTGTGCGAAAAGCGATTACCTGGGTAAAGGCAGCGGCACCGATTATCGGACTGGTGCTTTTATTACTTGTTCTTGTAGTTGCCATGATTGCGGTTCCGGTTATAGCGGTGATAGCAATCCTTTACAATTCACCATTTGCTTTATTCCTGCCACCACTTGAATCAGGAGATACCGTGCAGACAGTAACGAGTGCCTATGTGCAGGAGTTTAACCGGGATGTGAACACGAAAGTGAATGAGCATACCGGATATGATCTTGGAGAGCTTGTATATGTGGACTATGAAGGTATGGAAGAAAACCCAAGTAATTACTATGACATCATGGCAGTCTATATGGTCAAGCATGGTGTCGGAGATACTGCAACAGTCATGAATGATACTTCTAAAGGCTGGCTGCAGGCAGTTGTAAATGATATGTGTTCATACACCACAAGCACCGGAACAAAGGATGTGGAAGAAACGGATGCAGACGGCAATGTGACTACTGTCACGAAGTCTGTTCTGTATGTGAATGTAACGCTGAAATCGTACAGGGATATGATTTCGGTCTATGGGTTTAACTCTGATCATGTGGAAATGCTTGAGCAGATCATGAGTCCGGAGTTTATGGGACAGCTTGGATATGCCGGAAGCGGAAGTGGCGGCGGAGGCGGAAGTCCGGGAGTAAGCTCCATGACTGAGGATGAAATCAATGCCATCCTAAACGAAATTACAGACAGCAGGCAGAAAACAGTCTGCTCTTATGCACTTCACAGAGTTGGCTTCCCTTATAGTCAGGATTTAAGAGACAGCGGTAACTATTATGACTGCAGTTCCTTAGCCTATTATTCATGGAAAGATGCAGGCGTGGATATTAGTTATGGCGGTGCAACCACAGCGGCAGCGGAGGCACAGGGACTTGATGAAGCCGGAAAGACTGTCTCCTTTGATGAGTTACAGCCGGGAGACCTTATCTTCTACAGTTTTACAAGCAACGGAAGATATAAGAACATCAGCCATGTGGCAGTATATGTCGGAAATGGCAAGGTGGTAGAGGCACTTAATGAAAGTCTTGGTGTGGTCTACAGGGATGTGGCAAGCACAGGAAAGATTGTTGTGATAGGAAGACCATAACAGGAAATTTGCAGAGAGGGCATAGTCCCTCTCTGAGACTGGAGGTAAGAATGGATTTAAAAGATATGATACTGGTAACAGAAAACGACAGGGGAACAGAGACAAATATGCTGATGATTCTGGATGATTATAAGAGTTTTATAGCAGTTGATGACATGTCAGAGCTTGCAGACAATTTGTTGCAGCTTGGAAGGACACTTGGTGAAGCAGATAACTTCGCAGAGTATTACAGGGCAGCAAATGTAACTGTATCTGCGAGATTCTGTCTGGATGATATTCAGCTGGGGCACTTTCTTCAGGGACTTTATAACGATTCCAAAGAATTTCGGTTTGATAAAGAAGCCAGTTCTTCTGAATGTGTTGCAAAGCTTAAGGAGATTGGAATGACCGATAAGGGCTGGGTGGATGATTTTAACCTGCATTATGAAAGTGTGGACAGATCATTTGAAAGGGGACAGACATTCCATAACTTCAATGACCATGATTACATGGTGCTTGAAGCATTATCACCAAGGAATCTCGTGGTGATGGATATGAAGTCAGGTTCTCTTACAATCGCCCTTGGTGCGACAGAGTATAAGCGTTATCCGAAGGATGAGAAGCCTACAAAGGACAATACCACAATCGGAGTATCGTGGGAGCATGGCATTTATCTCGGTTCCACACTCTCAACCACGAATTTCAAGGCATACAAGAGGGAGTATGGCACACCGGAAAAGATAGAGGATATCTATGATTACAGGGCAAAGCTAAAGCAGAAGTTCTATTTTTATCAGGATATGTCAAAGGATGATGATGTGCCAAAGAAACTGCAGAATGATTTCCTTCACCAGATGTATGAGGATTTCGGAACGATTGAAGAGGACTGTTTTTACGACAGGCTGGAAGATGGAAAGTACGATGAGGGCTTTAAGGAAAGACAGGTAAAGGAAGAAAAGTGCCGGTGATGAGATTTTTACAGGAGGCGATATCATATGGAACAGGAATTTGATGTTGAGATAAAAGAAGTGCTTTCACGAGTACAGAAAGTAAAGGCAGAGTCGCTTGACGATGCCATCAATAAGGCAATGGATATGTATTATGCAGAGCAGATAGTCCTTGGAGCAGAGGACATGAAGGGAGTTGATTTTGCGCCTATCAGCGAAGGTCAGCTCCCTTCTTCATTAAAAGAAAACGGAGGAAAAGCAAGATGAAAAGTGATTCAACAACAGTAATTAAGAACATGGAGTTTTTAGTAAAGGAACTTCATAAGGAGTGGGACAGATCGGGTGCTTCTAAGGCATCCGTTATTATTTCCCTTGAGGAAGTAGATGGTATCAATGATAAGTTAAAAGAGATTATCTATCAGACACAGAAGTCAGTCGATGAGGATGAGCTGACCTTTAAACAGAGCATTGCAAAGTCCAAGGAGTGCTATGTGCTTCTTCGTGTGGTGCGTAAGATTGCAAAGAAAAAGGATAAATGCGAAAAACAGGCAATCGACAATGAATTTGCAATCGAGCTGGATAAGGATGAGTTAAAGCTCTTTAAGGGATTGTTTGCAGAGATGTTTAAGTAGAGGAGGACAAAGGTATGGGCGTTGATATGAAGGTCAAAGCGATATACGATTCTGAAATTGGTAACATCACCAGATCAGAAAAGAACTGGAAGGATGTGTTAAAGGTCGCAGGTCAGTTATACCGCTATGAATTTGACAATATCGTTATGATAACAGCTCAGAGACCTCCGGAAAAAAGCACACTCATGGCAGATTATGATACCTGGAAAAAGGTGGGAAGATATGTAAAGCGTGGTGCGAAAGGCTGCGCTATCTTCCCGTCAAGGGCACTGAATCCACGCATGAGGTATATATTTGATATCAGTGATACCGGAGGGAAGAATGTTAAGCTGACATGGGACCTTGAGGGAGAAAATCTTAAAGATTATGTGGATTTTCTCGTATCAGAAGGTCAGATTGAGCAGTACGATAACAGCAACAGGGAGTCTCTAAAAAATATATTAAAACAGTTTACAGGAACAGATGTTTGGCTTATAATAAAAGAAGAGTTCGGAGACCGAATGACCGAGCTCATGCAGCTATCAGGTAGTGTGATAAAGGAAGAAAGTAAGAAACGCAATGGCTTACAGCAGGAAATGGACATGGAGCAGCTTGTATATGCAAGTGTCATGTATGCTGTAGGGACGAGATGCGGATTTGACTTATCTGTGCAAGAACAGGATTTCAGTCAGATCGTAAATATCAAAGACGAAGAGATCATTTACCGTCTTGGTTCCATTGTATGCGATGTCTCCTGTAGTGTTCTTAGAGAATTTAGTCGTAACTTAAAGGCAATCGAGAGCGAAAGGAGAATTGGATATGTTAGAAGAAATGACTTACAAGGAAGTGGACGGACTGCTTTATCCGCAGATAGAGATGCCGGACGAGACGGAGGATCTCACGAAGCTGGGCAAATACGGAAGGATGGCGATGAACTATCTAAAGGAGAACGAGCCGGCAAGATACAAGACGCTGATGAGATTCGGGAAGATGTACGAGAAGATGTCAGCGGTAGAGGAGGAAGCGAACCAGCTGTACGACCAGCTGGAGATGCAGTATCTGGCGAAGCACAAGCCACAGAATCCGTCATCGACAATGGAGATGTGGAAGATAAGAGAGCAGGCGAAGATGCAGGCAGAGGAAGTGGTACTGAATCAGATAGTGATGCGATTCCACTAGAATCAGATGATACAGAACTGAATAGGGAACTTGATGAAATCAATTCATTGGGTGTTAGTAAGGAAGCCGAATATACACAGGCTTCCTTTTTTTTCGACCAGAATGGGCAGGCAAGCATTGGCACCATTCATACTGAGGACGAAAACAATAATCAGTTTATGCGTCAGTTCGAGCAGGACAGAAAAGCTGCATTAGCAGGTAAATACAATTACCTGAATCCCAAAAAGTCTGCAACAGTACCAGGTGAGTATATCAAACAGGTGCTTATGAGAGGTACAGGTTTTATCGGTGGTAAGGGCAGGGTATGCAAGATTTTTGAAACAGAGATTGATGCAGGAACCAGAGCAAAGCGTATCAAAGCAGAGTATGGTCAGGGAGGTGCAGGCTGGCCGGTTGACGGACTGGGACTGCACGGATATGACACATTTCATGGGAACGGACTGCGTTTTCAGTGGCGAGATGAGGATGGAGAGGTTGAAGGATATGTTTCATGGAAAGATATCGAAAAAGAGCTTGGTGTCCTTATTCTTACAGGGGAATACCAGCCTGAGACACCTCGTATTGATGAGCTTGCGATGGACGGACTCCGTGAGGATGATGAGGTCATTGATGCCGAATATCGGGAAGTGGAACCGGAAGAGGCAGAATCAGAGATTGATGATTATGCAATACCGGATGAGCCAGAGAGCTATGCTTCTAACCGATCTGTAAAAGTAGCAAATTCGCATGAAGATGCACATGAGGAAAGTAATGAAGCATATGTATCTGCATATGGCATGACACCACAGGAAACTGCCGATGAAGATCGCATGATAACCCAGGCAGAATATGGTGCCGAGATAGAAGCTGAAACATCTGAAAAAGATCCATCAGAGCTTAAGTATATTACACCGATTGATTATGCCAAGCGTATTGCAGAGCTTGATGAAGACCTGCGTGATGCGGCGGAGATTCTTGTAACAGATTGCAGCTGCTACACTCCGTTTAGGGCATTCCTTATGGATGTGGTGCAGTCTGATTTTGCATTTATACCCAATAAACTTGACCTTATCAGGGATATTGCATTAGGGACAGATAATGCAGAAAGAAAAGCATATTCCAACAATAAGTATGGTCTTGTGGAGTACTCAATCAGAAGCGGATATGTGAAGATCAGCTATAAGAACAGGAATGGTGTGCGTAAAGAAGGTGTTCTCGATTGGCGTGAGTTATATGAAATCTTATCTTATATGGTAAAACAGCCATTTTACTGCGGAGAAGACCAGAAGAAGTATTATCAGGAGACAAAGCAGAAGGCTGACAGGGATAAGATGAATCCGGTCTATAAGAGATTCTTTGATATCGAGGATAGTGTAAAAGCCAATCGTCTTGAAACCAGGGAAAGAGCAATAGCGAATGGCTGGGAAACCAAGATTGATGAGAATGGACATGTGGTTTCAGATGATGCAGTATCAGTATCTGTGGATGATATTCAGGCTGATACAGAATCACAGGAAACTGTAGATTTTACACCAAAGCAGGAACCAGTACAGCAAGTAGAAAGTCTTGAAAATGAGAAGAATGTTGCCGGGCAGACGAAACACAATTTCCACTATAACCTCTGGGAAATGGAAAAAGGCGGTGCTAAGACCAGATACCAGTGGAATATGGATGCAATCCGCACTTTAAAGCAGATTGAATCAGAGAACAGGCTTGCCACACCTGAGGAACAGAAAACTCTGTCGAAGTTTGTCGGATGGGGCGGACTGTCACAGGCATTTGATGAGAATAACGCAGGCTGGAGCAAAGAATATGCAGAGCTGAAAGACCTTTTATCTGATGAGGAATACAGTGCTGCAAGGGCAACAGTAAATAACGCCTTTTATACTTCACCGGAGATTGCCATGTGCATAAATTCGGCACTTGTCCAGTTTGGTTTCAGAGGCGGCAATGTATTAGAGCCATCTATGGGTATCGGTAACTTCTTTGGAAGTATGCCGGCACCAATGCAGAGAAGCAAGCTGTATGGGGTGGAGCTTGACAGCATTTCAGGAAGAATTGCAAAGCAGCTTTATCAGAATGCCAATATCAGTATCACAGGATTTGAGAATACCACATATCCGGATAACTTCTTTGATGTGGTTGTCGGAAATGTGCCATTTGGTGATTATAAGGTATTTGATCCAAAGTACAACAAGTATAACTTCCGTATCCACGATTATTTTCTGGCAAAAGCACTTGATCAGGTAAGACCGGGAGGCATGGTTGCAGTAATCACCACAAAGGGAACACTTGATAAGGCAAATCCTACTATCCGAAAGTATCTGGCTGAAAGAGCAGAGCTTGTGGGAGCAGTAAGACTTCCGAATACTGCATTTAAAGATAATGCAGGAACCGAAGTGACAGCAGATATCCTGTTTTTGCAGAAGAGGGAGAGAAAGATTGATATTGAGCCGGACTGGGTACACCTTGGTGTAACTGAGAATGGCATTGCAGTCAACTCTTATTTTGCAGAGCATCCGGAGATGATGCTTGGATCTATGGAATATGACACAAGGATTTACGGACAGGACAGCAGATATACAGTCTGTGTGAATAATGATGAGAACTTCAATATGTATGAGACTCTCAATAAGGCTATCGGTAATATCAAAGCCCAGATGACAGATTTTGAGAGAGTGGCAGATGAGGCGGAGCAGACGGAGGAAGTTATCCCGGCTGATCCGGATGTGAGAAACTACACTTACACATTTTTTGAAGGAAAACTCTATTACAGGGAAAATTCCGAGATGGTAAAAAAAGAAGTATCACAGACTGCCGAGGAGCGAATCCGATGCCTTGATGAAATCAGACAGATAACAAGAGAGCTGATTGATATCCAGATGGATGGCTGCAGCGAGGAGGAGCTTTCTGATAAGCAGAGACTTCTTAATGTAAAATATGATGCCTTCGTAAAGCAGTATGGAGCCATTACTTCAAAAGCAAACAGAATAGCATTCAGGGATGACAGCGATTATCCACTTCTTTGCAGTCTTGAGGAAGTAAACGAAGATGGGGAGGTGAAAAAAGCGGATATGTTTTATAAGCAGACGATTAAGGCAAAGACAGTCATAGACAGAGTGGAGACCGCTGTGGAAGCATTAAATGTATCCGTCAATGAATTTGGATATGTAAATCTTGCCTATATGCTTTCTATCTATGAGCCGGATATTACAAATGCAAAGGAAGAACTTGCAGAAAAGTCCGGACAGACAGTGGATGAGATAACGCTAAGTGATGATGCATTAGCAGAGCTTAGAAGGGCAGTCCTTGTGGAAGAGCTGGACGGACTGGTTTTCCTAAATCCAGACCGCTACAACGAGAACAATCCCGACATCGGCTGGGAGACAGCAGACGAGTATCTTTCGGGAAATGTGAGAGACAAACTTCGTGTAGCAAAGGCTATGGCGGCTGATACAGACAATCCGCAGGCAGAAAGATTTGCAGGAAATGTGGCAGCACTTGAAAAGGTGCAGCCGGAATGGATTGAAGCCTCGGATATTGATGTAAAGATTGGTACGACATGGATTGAGTCGCTTGATTATGAGCAGTTTATCTATGAGCTTCTCAATACACCAAGAAGAGCAAGGGCAGTCAGAAGCCAGTTTTACAATACAGGCATTCAGGTACACTTAAATAAGATGAGCATGGAATGGTTCATCGAGAATAAGAGCATGGATAAGCATTCAGTGGCAGCTACTAAGACTTATGGTACAAGCCGCATGGATGCTTATTCTATTTTTGAGGATACGCTGAATCTTAAAACTGTAACAGTAAGGGACAGGATTGATGACGGTGATGGCAAATATCATTACGAAGTCAATAAGAACGAGACAATGCTTGCAAGGGAAAAGCAGAACATGATCAAGGAGAAGTTCAAGGAATGGCTGTTTGCAGAGCCGGAGCGAAGACAGAAATATGTGGAGTATTACAACGAGACATTCAATAACATCCGTCTGCGTGAGTATGACGGAAGTCACTTACAGTTTCCGGGAATGAATCCGGCGATTGAGTTAAAGCCACATCAGAAGAATGCGGTGGCAAGAATCCTTCTTGGAGGAAACACCCTGTTGGCACACTGCGTTGGTGCCGGAAAGTCCTTTGAGATGATGGCTGCCTGTATGGAGCAGAAGAGACTCGGACTTGCCAATAAGACGATCATGGTTGTTCCAAAGCCACTTATCGGTCAGACGGCATCAGAGTTTTTAAGGCTTTATCCGTCAGCAAATATCCTGGTTGCCACAGAGCGTGATTTTGAAAAGAGCCGCAGGAAGCAGTTCGTATCAAGGATTGCAACAGGTGACTATGACTGTATCATCATGTCGCACTCGCAGTTTGAAAAAATCCCGATCTCAGCAGAGAGAAAGGAAAGAATGCTCAATGAGCAGATTGATGAAATCAGCTATGCGATTGATGAGATGAAGGAGCGTAACGGGGAGCGTTGGACTGTAAAACAGATGGAAAGCCAGAAGAAAAAGCTGGAGGAGCAGCTGAAATCCTTATCAGATGAGAGCAGGAAGGATGACCTTATAACCTTTGAGGAACTTGGTGTGGACTCTATCATGGTTGACGAAGCGCACAATTTTAAGAACCTTGCGATTTTTTCCAAGATGAATAATGTGTCAGGTATCAGCAGCAGTGGAGCGAAGAAGTCAACGGATATGCAGCTTAAATGCCAGTATTTGTCTGAGATAAATGATGGCAGAGGCATTGTGTTTGCGACAGGTACGCCAATATCCAATACCATGTGTGAGATGTATGTCATGCAGCTTTACTTACAGAAAGCGGCACTTGAAGAGATGGGGATTTATCACTTTGATTCCTGGGCAGCGAACTTTGGTGAAGTGACAACAGCACTGGAGCTTACTGTAGAGGGAAGCGGTTTCCGTTTTAAAAGCAGATTCAATAAGTTTACGAATCTGCCGGAGCTTATGAATATCTTTCGTGAAGTAGCAGATGTGCAGACCGCAGACATGCTTGACCTTGATGTGCCGGCTCTTCGTGGCGGCAAGCCTATCATAGTGGAGTCAGAGCCTGACTGGTATGTAAAGCAGGTTATGGAAGACTTTGTTGTGAGGGCAGAGCGTATCAGAGGTGGTGGAGTTGATCCAAGTGTGGACAACTTCCTAAAGATTACTCATGAGGCAAGATTACTCGGAACAGATGCAAGGCTGATTGATAAGGACGCACCAAATAATCCAGATGGAAAGCTCAATAAGGTAGCGGAGAATGTATGGAAAGAATATGAGAAAGGAAATGCCAACGGTCATATAGGCTGCCAGCTTATTTTTTCGGATATCGGCACACCGGGACCGGATAAGGATTTTACCATCTACGATTATCTGAAGGAAACACTGATACAGTATGGTATTCCGGCAGAGGAGATAGCATTTATCCATGATGCAAAGACCGACGCACAGAGGGATGCACTATTTAAGGAAATGAGAACAGGTAAGAAAAAAGTGCTTATAGGTTCTACAGATAAATGTGGTACTGGCGTTAATGTTCAGACACATCTGGTTGCAATGCATCATGTGGACTGTCCTTGGAAGCCAAGCTCCATTGAACAGAGGGAAGGACGAGGCATCAGGCAGGGCAACGAAAATGAAGAGGTGGCAATCTATAGATATGTCACCAAAGGAACTTTTGATGCATACAACTGGTCGCTTGTTGAAAATAAGCAGCGATTCATCAGTCAGGTCATGACAAGCAAGGCTGTAAGCCGAAGCTGTGAGGATATCGATGAGGCAACACTTTCCTATGCAGAGATTAAAGCGGTTGCCACAGGCAATCCTTTAATCAAGGAAAAGATGGAGATTGACAATGATGTCCAGAGATTAAAGCTCTTAAAGGCATCCTATGACAATCAGAGATATGGATTGCAGGATAACTTTATGATTAAGTACCCGAAGCTTATTAAGACAGCAACAGAAAAGCTTGCCAATGTAAGAGAAGATGTAAAGGCAAGGGATAAAGAACTGATTGATAATCCGGAATTTGCCATTACCATAGGCAAAGCAACCTACACAGAGCGTGTGGATGGAGGAACGATGATGCTTGAAGCAATCAGCAAATGTAAGACCGGAGAGACAACTGCAATCGGCAAGTTCCATGGATTTGAGCTGCTTGTGGAAAAGAACTTCCTTGGTATCAATTATATGGTGCTTCGTGGAAAGACTGAGTACAAGGCAGAACTTTCCACAAGTCCGGTCGGCAGCATGGTAAAGCTGGAAAACCTGTTCAATGGACTCCATGAGAACATTGATTTCTTAGAAAAGAAGATTGAGCAGTACCAGAATGACCTTGAAGCATCAAAGGCAGAGTATGACAAGCCATTTGCATACAGCAAGGAACTGGAAGAAAAGCTGTCAAGGCAGTGTGAACTGAATGCCCAGCTTGACCTTGAGAACGCAAAGGCTGTGGATGCAGACCTGAGCGGACCGGAGGAAGAAAGAGAAGCTGATGACAGAATGGAATCTGCAGCAATTGTAGCAGAGGATAAAGGTGCTTATCAAGCGGACAGAGAGGGCAGAACACGATAGGAGAGTGAATAATATGAGCATAAGAAAAGTGGTCGCAGGACTACTGATTACAGCAGGGATTGCCATTATGGCAGTCCCTTTTTTCTGGCGGGCAACCGGAGAAAAACAGACAGAACAGCTCATAAGTGAATTTGAGCAGACATTGGAGGATGATTACGATGAAGAAACAGATGTGGAGGAAGAGCAAACCTCCATTAGTAAAGAGGATGAAGCCATTCTTAAAGAAGGCGGTGTTATCGGCATCATTGAGATACCGGGCTTAGATATCAGGTATCCGGTAATGGAAGGAACCACAAGTAAAGTGCTTAATGCCGGGATTGGTCATATAGAAGAGACTGCAGGAATCGGAGAAAGTGGCAACTGTGTGTTATGCGGTCACAATGGCAGCAGATATGGCACATTTTTTACACCACTAAATCAGATTTCCATAGGAGATGGTGTGACAATTATCGACAAAAACGGACAGACTCATATCTATGAAGTAACAGACACAGAGGTGGTAAATCCTTATGACAACAGCATTAAGACACAGGGAGAGGAAAAGGAATTAACTCTTTTTACCTGTGCCGAGAAGGGAACAAAGCGGTTTGTGGTTAAATGTGCTCCGATTGGAGAGGAAGGTGCTTATGGAGAATAGGACAAGGTACCGTCTTGGAGAGGTGGAGGAGAAACTATCCGAGATGGAATTTGAAGACAGATGCGATGAGATTGTGGAGATAGATGATGACATGCAGCTTGTTGTAAGCGGCTGGTATGTTTTTATCCCCGGTCTTTCGCTTTATCTGCGGGCGGGTGTTGCCTGTGTCTATGACGAAGAAGCAGGTATGTATATGCCCGATTTTGATGTGACCGTTCTGTATGAGGAGCTTGCGGCAGACAAGTGGATTTACTATGAACAGGACGGATTTACGGTTACTTTGGCAAACTGGCTGAACGGTCGTCTGCCAATTAGTAATATAGAAACTTTAGAGTGTTATCTGGTGATACCGGATGAAGATGAACCGGGTCGGGCGGTTCCCGACAGAAAGTGAGGAACGTATGAAGTATTCAATTCGTGTAACAGAAGCTAAGAATCAGGAAGGTAATGTAAGAGGTTTTGCAAACCTTGTATTTGGAGAATCCTTTAAGATTACCAATATCGCCATTCTGGAGAATAAGGAGAAGGGTACACTTTTCGTATCCATGCCGAGATATAAGTCCAGTGAGCGTGACGAGAATGGCGGTGTTGTCTATAAGGATGTCTGCAATCCGATTACCGCAGAGTTTCGTGAGGAGCTTTATGGCAATATCCTTGAAGCCTTTGAACAGGAGAAGTCCGCTGATAAGCCGGAGAAAAGAGCGGAAAGAGGCGAGGCAGAGATGCCGGAATTTTCCGTGACCGTTACCCCATATGAGAGGGAGGGCAGTAACATCCGTGGTCTTGTCCGTATTTATTTCGATGACAGTTTCATCGTG
>ERZ840407.1107-NODE-1107-length-13340-cov-9.108769_pt1 | contig 13340 bp, 9 predicted proteins | sample MGYA00519877_ERZ840407 | MGnify/ENA primary metagenome ERZ840407 (study PRJEB31850, sample SAMEA3708875) | human gut metagenome | biome: human gut; feature: human-associated habitat; material: faeces | place: China | collected 2014 ...
ATGATTTCGGCCCCGTAGCCGTAAACTGGTACACCAACTTTGCAGGCGACGACGGTGTTGACAAGGACGGTGACCGTGCTTATTCATCCTACATCTCCGTGGCAGCCCCCTTCACACTGGGCGGACTGGACTGGACGGCAGAGATAGGTGCTACCCCTTGGGCCACGGACTTCTATGGAGCCAACGGCTTTGCCGTATGCGACGTCAGCCTGGGAGTATCAAAAGACATCAAAATCACCGATTCCTTCTCCCTCCCGTTGTTTGCCAAAGCAACCTGGAATCCAAGGTCTGAAGGTGCCTATTTCGTAGTCGGACTAAGCTTCTAAAAGCAAAGAACTATGATTTACACACACCGAAAGGCAAATAGTAAATCGTAAATTGTCTAATCGTAAATTATTTAAGGTATGAAAAAGATTGAAGCTATTATCCGAAAGACCAAGTTCGAGGACGTGAAGGACGCGCTGCTCGAAGCGGACATCGAATGGTTCTCCTATTATGATGTACGGGGCATCGGGAAATCCAGACAAGCCCGTATCTACCGTGGTGTCATGTACGACACCAGTTCCATCGAGCGCATCCTTATCTCCATCGTGGTGCGCGACAAGAATGCGGAAAAGACCGTACAAGCCATCATCAAATCTGCACAAACCGGTGAAATCGGCGACGGACGTATCTTCGTCATCCCCATTGAGGATGCCATACGCATACGTACTGCAGAGAGAGGCGACATCGCACTCTACAATGCCGAACAAGAAAGATAACGGGCAGCTACAAACCACAACCAAGAAAATACAATACAACTAAAAGCAACAAGAAATTATGGATAAACTTATTTTAAGTGAACTGACCAACGGACTGAACACTGTATGGATGCTGCTTGCAGCCATGCTGGTATTCTTCATGCAACCGGGCTTTGCACTGGTCGAAGCCGGTTTTACAAGAGTAAAAAATACGGCCAATATCCTGATGAAGAACTTCGTTGACTTCATGTTTGGCAGCCTGCTCTACTGGTTCATCGGTTTCGGACTGATGTTCGGTGCAGGCGGATTCATAGGAATGCCCCATTTCTTCGACCTCTCGTTCTACGACGGAGGCGGGCTTCCCACAGAAGGTTTCCTGGTATTCCAGACTGTATTCTGCGCAACGGCTGCCACCATCGTGTCCGGTGCTATGGCAGAACGTACCAAATTCTCCATGTACCTGGTTTACACCATCTTCATCAGTGTGCTGATTTATCCCGTTTCCGGTCACTGGACTTGGGGTGGCGGCTGGCTGATGAACGGTGAGGCAGGTTCCTTCATGATGGAAACATTCGGAACAACTTTCCATGACTTCGCAGGTTCCACCATCGTCCACTCCGTAGGCGGCTGGATTGCCCTGGTAGGTGCGGCCATCCTCGGCCCGCGCATCGGGAAATACGGCAAAGACGGCAAGTCAAGAGCCATTCCGGGACATAACCTCACGATTGCGGCACTGGGTGTATTCATCCTTTGGTTCGGATGGTTCGGCTTCAACCCCGGTTCACAGTTGGCAGCAGCCACTACGGACGATGCAAGGGCCATCTCGCATGTATTCCTCACCACCAATCTGGCAGCCTGCGCAGGCGGTTTCTTTGCATTGGCGGTAAGCTGGATGAAATATGGCAAACCCTCCTTGTCTCTGACACTGAATGGCATTCTGGCCGGATTGGTAGGCATCACGGCCGGTTGTGACATGGTTTCTCCCTTCGGGTCGGTAATCATCGGCACCATCTGCGGCATCCTGATGATTTATTCGGTGGAATTCATCGACCGGACACTGAAAATTGACGACCCCGTAGGGGCCAGTTCCGTACACGGCGTCTGCGGTTTCACGGGAACCATCCTCACCGGACTGTTTTCCACCAGTGAGGGACTGTTTTACGGTGCAGGCTGGAGCTTTCTCGGAGCGCAGGTATTCGGTGCACTCGTAGTAGGCGCATGGGCAGCAGGCATGGGATTCATCATCTTCAAAGGACTCGACAAAATCCACGGCCTCCGCGTTTCCAAACGTGTGGAGGAAGAAGGACTCGACATTTACGAACACGGCGAGTCTGCCTACGGTGCATAATGATTTCATATTTTATTAAACCAACAATTACAACTCTAAGGTATTATGTCAAAATTGAGATTCAGAGTAGTAGAGACGGCGTTCAAGAAGAAACCCGTTGCAGTGGCAGTCCCGGCGGAACGTCCGTCAGAGTATTTTGCCAAGTATGTATTCAACAAGGAGAAGATGTTCCGCTATCTGCCGAGCAAGGTGTATGCCAAACTGACGGATGTGATTGACAACGGAGCTCCGCTGGACCGCAGCATAGCCGACGAGGTTGCCGCAGGTATGAAGAAATGGGCGGTTGAAATGGGGGCGACCCACTATACGCACTGGTTTCATCCGCTGACCGAAGGTACTGCCGAAAAGCACGATGCTTTTGTGGAACACGACGGCAAAGGCGGCGTGATGGAGGAATTCACCGGCAAACTGCTCGTGCAGCAGGAACCGGACGCTTCCAGTTTCCCGAACGGCGGTATCCGCAATACGTTCGAGGCACGTGGCTACTCGGCATGGGACCCCTCCTCCCCGGCATTCATCGTAGACGACACGCTCTGCATCCCGACTATTTTCATCGCCTATACCGGTGAGTCTCTGGACTACAAGGCACCGTTGCTGAAAGCCCTGCGTGCCGTAGACAAGGCTGCCGTCGACGTATGCCACTATTTCAATCCGGAAGTAAAGAAAGTGGTTGCCTATCTGGGCTGGGAGCAGGAATATTTTCTGGTTGACGAAGGGTTGTACGCCGCACGTCCCGACCTGCTGATGACCGGACGCACGCTGATGGGCCATGACAGCGCCAAGAACCAGCAGCTGGAAGACCATTACTTCGGGGCCATCCCCAGCCGTGTGGCCGCTTTCATGAAGGAACTGGAAATCGAAGCGCTGAAACTCGGCATCCCCGTCAAGACCCGTCACAACGAAGTGGCTCCCAACCAGTTCGAGCTGGCTCCCGTCTTCGAGGAATGCAACCTGGCGGTAGACCACAACATGCTCATCATGGCCTTGATGCGTAAAGTGGCACGTAACCACGGTTTCCGCGTACTGTTGCACGAAAAGCCCTTCAAGGGTGTCAACGGTAGCGGCAAGCATAATAACTGGTCGCTGGGTACGGACACCGGTATCCTGCTCCACGCACCCGGCAAACTGCCCGAAGAGAACCTGCGTTTCATCACTTTCGTAGTGAACACGCTGATGGCCGTATACCGTCACAACGGATTGCTGAAAGCCTCCATCTCCAGTGCGACGAACGCCCACCGTCTGGGTGCCAACGAAGCGCCTCCGGCCATCATCTCTTCCTTCCTGGGCAAGCAGTTGAGCCAGGTGCTGGAACACATCGAAGAGAGCACCAAGGACGACCTCGTCAGCCTCAGCGGCAAGCAAGGCATGAAGCTGGACATCCCGCAGATCTCCTACGCAGCAGACGTCAAGGTTGACGGCACCACCGTTACCGTTAAGCGTATGCTCGAGGACGGCCATATGACCATCGAGACCCAGACCCCGTGCCTGCTGACCTGCATCAAGGAGCTCAACACGCCGCGTTATATGTCTCTCGGCGGCATCATGGACTGCTACTCCAAGCCGGTTTCCGTACTTGACTATAACGCACTGAAGGACGATCCGCTGATCGACCCGACCACCATCGGCCTGAAGGGTTCTCCGACCAACATCTTCAAGTCTTTCACTCCTCCCCAGAAGGGTCAGGGCAAGATGCTCGAGGGCGCTGACAAGGCAACCTGCGAGACTCTGGCAGCTGAACTGCTGAAGAAGCACATTATCTGATCGAAAGGAGAACACTTACAATGGCTGAATTCAATAACACCAATCTCGCCGATTTTTCCGGCGTATGGGTATTCTGTGAGCAGCGTCAGGGCAAGCTGCAGCCGACCGTACTCGAGCTGATCTCTGAGGCACGCAAGCTCGCTGACGATATGGGCACCGAGGTCTGCGGCCTGCTGCTTGGCGGCAAGGGCGTAGCTGACTCCATGGCAAAGGAACTGGGCGCTTACGGCGCTGATAAGGTTCTCGTTTGCGAGAGCGACCTGCTCGATACCTACACCACCGATGCTTACGCAAAGGTTATCTGCGACACCGTTATGGCCAAGAAGCCGGAGATCCTCCTGATCGCCGCTACCAACATCGGCCGTGACCTCGGCCCGCGCTGCGCAGCTCGCCTGCACACCGGTCTGACCGCAGACTGCACCCACCTCGACGTTGACGTTGAGAAGTACGCTGCATTCCTCCAGGAGGCTTCCACTCTGCCGCAGGCTCAGCTGGACGCTCTCAACCGTGAGGACCGCAACCTGAAGATGACCCGTCCCGCATTCGGCGGCCATCTGATGGCTACCATCATCTGCCCCCGCTTCCGTCCTCAGATGTCCACCGTGCGTCCCGGCGTTATGAAGAAGGCTCCCTTCGATCAGGCCAAGGCTGATGCCTGCCAGATCGTCAAGCCCGCCTTCAGCCTGACCGCTGAGGACATCAAGACCGAAGTGCTGAGCGTGGAGAAGGCCGCTGAGAAGCTGGTCGACCTGATCGGCGCAGATGTCATTGTCTCCGTTGGTCGTGGTATCAGCAAGGATGTCAACAAGGGCATCGAGCTGGCCGAGCAGCTGGCAGCCGCTCTGGGCGGCGGTGTCGTGGGCGCTTCCCGTGCCGTCACCGATGCAGGCTGGATGACCGCTGACCATCAGGTCGGTCAGACCGGCAAGACTGTGCACCCCAAGATCTATGTGGCTCTGGGTATCTCTGGTGCTATCCAGCACACCGCCGGTATGCAGGATTCTGAGTGCATCATCGCCGTCAACAAGAACGAGGGTGCTCCCATCTTCGGCGTTGCTGACTACGGCATCGTGGGCGATCTGTTCAAGGTCGTGCCTGAGCTGATCAAGCAGATCGAGGCAGCAAAGGCTGCTCTGTGATCGCCTGTTCCTGAGCATTGTTCAATAGCATAGCCTGAATTGTGAGAGGCCGTTGCACATTTTTGTGCAGCGGCCTCCTTTTTGTGCTTTTTATAAAGGAGCTGTTGTGCCGTCCACTGCACAGCAGCTCCGATTTGCTCCACAGGAAAGGAACGCAGAAGGGAACACAGCGAAGCGCCACAAAAACGTACACAGAAACCACGATATGCAAAGCGGTGCATATAAATACAGTGATATACAAAACGAAACGCACCGAAGTGTCCCAAAAAGTGTGCGGAAGCTGTTGCACTTGGCTTGTTTTGGCGAGAAGCGCAACACAACTGTAACGTTTTCGGACTCTTTGTTACGCTTGAGTTGCGATAAAAAGGCGAGAATTTTTTAAAAATCTGTATTTTTTCTGCAAATCAAGCGCTAAACCTCTTGACGTCTGTATGGTTTTGTGATACTCTTGTTACATAAGAGTTGCGGATGTGATACGACAGAGTTGCAAACGAGTTGCAATATCCAAGATCACACTGCATAAGGCAACAGACCGGAGGCTATCTTATGAAGCGTGCAATGAGTACCGTGAAGAATATCGCAGCAGCTGCAATGACGCTGGCTGTGTTTTTTGGCTTTGCAGGCTTCAAGCCCGTCACCGCAAACGCTGCACAGGCTGCCATGCCTGCCACCGCTTCTGTGGAAGAAGAGAACTCCTACTTTGAGGAAGACGCTTACCAGCGCAGCTTCCTGACCCTGATCAATAACGAGCGTGCACAGGCTGGTCTGGCTCCTGTTGCTCTGGGCGACAGCAACCACAACGCCGCTGCAATGGAGCGTGCCGAAGAGCTGGCAGTTTCTTACTCCTACGTTCGTCCCAACGGTCAGCGCGATTTCACCGTTCTGGCAGAGAACGGTATCAGCGATGTCTCCATCGGCGAGAACTACATGGCCGGCTGCTCCACCCCCGATTCCGCAATGGATCAGTGGATGGCTACCGACTTCACCCGTGAGCGTATCCTGAACGCCGATGCTACCACCGTGAGCGTTGGCTACTATGAGGGCGGTGTTTACAATAACTATTGGGTGCTGATCTTCTCTTACCCCGAAAATTCTCACACCGAGGATTACCGTCAGGAAGTTCTGAATCTGGTCAATGCCCAGCGCGCAAAGTACGGTCTGACTGCTCTGGAAATGGGCGATGACGCGCTGACCGCCGCTGCACAGACCCGCGCCGAGGAGATCTCCGTTGTGAACTCCCACGTCCGTCCCGATGGTTCCAAGTGCTTCACCGTCCTGAAGGACTACGGCGTCACCGATACCCCCACCGGCGAGAATGCCGCATGGGGCAGCGTCTCTCCTGAAGAGGTCGTCAACGCATGGATGAACTCCGAAGGCCATCGTGCCAATATCCTGAACCCTGAGGCTCGCAAGATGAGTGTTGGTTACTACTACAACAGCAACAGCACTTGGGGCCATCAGTGGATCCAGATCTTTACCAAGTGATTAACTGCTTTCTTCTTATAAAAAGACTGGCGGGGCCGCAAGGCTTCGTCAGTCTTTTTATTTGCGCCCGTTTGTGTTATACTTATTCTGAGTTATTATCAGGAGGATCTAACGTGGAGGATTACCGCACCGTCCGGGGCACGGCCACCGGTGAATACGAAGAGAAAAAAAGCCGCTTTATCGCACAGCTTTCCTTTGCTGACAGTGAGGAAGCCGCTGTGGCCTTTCTGGAGCAGGTGCGGGCAGCCAACCGCACCGCGCGGCACAATGTTTACGCCTACCGCCTGCGGGCGGGCAACCGCGAGCGCTATTCCGATGACGGCGAGCCGGCCAAGACTGCCGGTACGCCCGCGCTGGAAGTGCTGCAGCACAGCGGCCTGACAGACCTGATCGTGGTGGTCACCCGCTACTTTGGCGGGGTGCTGCTGGGCACCGGCGGCTTGGTGCGCGCCTACACTACCGCCACTGCCCGTGCGCTGGAAAACGCCGAGGTGGTCACGGTGCGCAGCGTGGTGGAATTACAAGTGACCGTGGACTACGCCCTTTACGAGCGTGCGTCCCTGCTCATTGATGCTGCCGGGGCAAAGCAGGCACCGCCGGAGTTTACAGACCGGGTCACCCTGCGCTGGCAGATGCCAGAGCATACCGAAGCCCCGCTGCTGGAGCAGCTGCGGGAATTGACCCGGGGCAGCGCTCAGGTAACGGCATCTGACCCATTCTACGCACCATTTTAAAAAACAAAGTCTTTTTTGCAAACCGACACGGAACTTCCCCCTTCGACACGGCCGATGTGCTACAATTGCTGTAGCGCAGCAATTGGGATCGGCTGTGCGCAGAGGGGAGGGGAGAAGCCCGAAAAACAAAAGGAGGATCTGTATGGATGTGCGCCGGAGAACCGAGGAAATCGAGCACCTTACCTTTGCGCCTTGGGCGACCTTCAGCGATGCAAGCCGTGGCCGCGCCGTACCGGAGCCGCAGGATCCGCTGCGCCCGGTGTTTCAGCGGGACCGCGACCGGGTGCTGCACTGCAAGGCCTTCCGGCGTCTCAAGCAGAAAACGCAGGTGTTCCTCTCGCCGGAAGGCGATCTGTACCGCACCCGGTTGACCCATACGCTGGAAGTTTCGCAGATCGCCCGCACCATCGCACGCGGTCTGCGCCTGAACGAGGATCTGACCGAGGCCATCAGCCTTGCGCATGATCTGGGGCACACTCCCTTTGGCCACGCAGGCGAAAAGGCACTGAACGCTCTCTGCCCGGACGGCTTCCACCACTATATGCAAAGCCTGCGTGTGGTGGATCGGCTGGAAAAGGATGGCGAGGGGCTTAACCTGACATGGGAGGTGCGCAACGGCATCGTTACCCACACCAAGGGCACATGGGCGGCTACCCCGGAAGGGCGCATCGTGCGCTTGGCAGATCAGATTGCCTTTGTCAACCACGATATTGAGGACGCCGTGCGCGCCGGTGTGCTGGACGCTGCCACCCTGCCCAAGGACTGCACGGCAGTGCTGGGGCAGACTAAGTCCGCCCGCATCACCACTATGATCAACAGCATCCTCACCCACAGCGAGGAAGATGTCCGCATGGGCACCGAGGAATACGAGGCTTTTCTCGCTTTGCGGGATTTCATGTACGCCACCGTGTATGTGGACAAAAACGCCAAGCGCGAGGAGCAGAAGGTGGACAAGCTTATCGCGGAACTGTACGAGTACTACCTGACCCATGTGGATCAGATGTCCAACTTCTATGTGCAGCTGGCCTATCAGGAGGGACGGGAACGCGCCGTCACCGACTACATCAGCGGTATGAGCGACGAGTTTGCCATCCGCACCTTTGAAGAACTGTTCGTGCCCCAGAAATGGCACGTCCTTTAAAACTGGAGAGGTCGTTTAAAACAACATGATCCCACACGAATACATCGAGGAGCTCACCCGCCGCACCGACATTGTGGAGCTGGTGGGCAGCTATGTGCAGCTCAAGCGCAAGGGACGGCTGTACGGCGGTCTGTGCCCCTTTCACAGCGAAAAAACGCCGTCCTTCTATGTGTACCCTGACACCCAAAGCTTTTACTGCTTCGGCTGTCAGGCAGCCGGAGATGCCATCAGCTTTGTCAAAAAGATCAACAATATCAGCAGCGGCGAAGCCATCAAGATGCTGGCTTCCCGTGCCGGAATGCCGGAGCCGCAGGAGGACGACAAGACCGGACGTCTGCGCAGCCGGGTGCTTTCTATGAACAAGGAGGCCGCCCGCTTCTTCCACGCCTGCCTGAACTCTACCGTGGAGGAGGCGCGGCAGGCGCGCGCTTACTGGCGGCGGCGCGGGCTGGACGATAAGACCATCGTCCGGTTCGGGCTGGGCTATGCCCCCAACGATGGGCAGGCACTGTACCAGTACCTGCGGGATAAGGGCTACAACCAGCAGGAACTGGACGCCAGCGGCTTGTTCAAACGCAGCCAGTCCGGGCGCATCTACTGCCTGTTCTGGAAGCGTGTCATGACCCCTATCTTTGACCTGCGCGGCAACATCATTGCCTTTGGTGGGCGCGTGATGGACGACTCCAAGCCCAAATACGTCAACAGCCCGGAAACGCTGGTCTACCACAAATCCGAGACGGTGTTTGCCATGCAGATCGCCAAGCGCAGCGCCTCCCGGCGGTTCGTGCTGTGCGAGGGCTACATGGATGTCATCAGTATGCAGCAGGCGGGCATCGATACCGCCGTCTGCGCCTGCGGCACCGCCCTGACCCCCGGACAGGTGCGCATCATCAGCGAATATGCCGATGAGGTCATTCTGAGCTATGACTCGGACGAGGCCGGCCAGAAGGCGACCCTGCGCTCGCTGGAACTGTTCCGCAACAGCCCGGTAAAGGTGGGCGTTTTGCAGATTCCCGGCGCAAAGGACCCAGACGAATACATCAAAAAATACGGCCCGGAGCGCTTTCAGGCACTTCTGGATGGGGTGGGCAATGCGCTGGACTTCCGGCTCAAGCGCCTGCGAGACCAGTATGATCTCTCGCAGGATGCGCAGCGGCTGCAATATGTAAAGGAAGCCGTGGAAATGCTGGCAGAGCGCTCCAACCCCACTGAGCAGGAGGTGTACGCCGGGCGGCTGGCAGAGGAGACCAACATCTCCAAAACTGCCATTCTGGCGCAGCTGGGTACCGCAGTAAAGCGGGCGGGCGGCAAGTACCGCCGGGAGAAAAACCGCGAGCTGCTGCGCTCCGGTGAGATGGATCAGATCAAGGTGCCTTACAGCGCAGGCGGCAGTCAGGCGCTGGGCATCGCCAGCGCCCAGCAGCGGCTGCTGGCAGCCATCCTGCGGGAGCCCCGCTATCTGGAATTGGCCAAACAGCAGCTGACGGCGGAGCAATTCATCCAGCCGCAGCAGAAGGAACTATACGAAGCGATGCTCAATTGCAGCCGGGAGGGCGTGGAACTCAGCCTGACTGCACTGCGGGCATTTGTAAGCGAAGAAGCATTGAATGAACTGAGCCGGCTTGCGGCACAATACAGCGATGTGAACTGCACTCCGGACGATATCCGTCTGTATCTGGACAGGATCGCCCGGGGAATGCCGGTTGCTAGCAAAGCTGCTGCAATGTCCGGCGATGAGATCACACAGTATCTTCAGTCGATGCGCGAAAAAAAGCAGGGGACGCTGCCCGAACAAGACTGATCCCTGTTTTCCCTCCGGCTGGAGCTGGAGAGAAAAGGAGCAGGAATCATGCAGAAATTGTCGCAAACGGAAGAACTTGCCCGCAGCCTTGCCGCAAAGGCTCACCGTCACACCCTGACCACGGAGCAGATTAGCCGTGCCATGGAAGAAGCGGATTTTGATATTGCACAGCTGGACGAGCTTTACGCGGCGCTGGAGCAGCGGGGCGTTCATCTGGCAGAGGAACCTGCCGAGCTGCCTGTGCTGGATGATGCCCAGATCGGCAGGCTGGAGAATGAACTATCCTCTGAGGGCGTGGCGCTGGATGACCCGGTCAAGACCTATTTAAAGGAGATCGGCCGGGTGCCGCTGCTGACCGCCGGACAGGAGATGGCGCTGGCAAAGGCTGCCCGGGCCGGGGATGCAGATGCCCGCCGCGCTTTGAGCGAGGCAAACCTGCGGCTGGTGGTATCGGTAGCCAAGCGCTACGCCGGGCGTGGACTGCCTTTTCTGGATCTCATTCAGGAGGGCAACCTCGGCCTGATGAAGGCTGCTGAAAAGTTTGAGCCGGAGCGGGGCTTCAAGTTCTCCACCTACGCAACCTGGTGGATCCGTCAGTCCATCACTCGCGCCATTGCGGATCAGGGGCGCACCATCCGCATCCCGGTGCATCTGGTAGAGAGCATCAACCGGGTCAAGAAAACGGCAGGCGATCTGCTGCACAAAAATGGGCGGGAGCCCACCGTGGAGGAGATCGCCGCCGCACTGGATATGGAGCCGGACAAGGTGCGGGAACTGTTGCAACTGTCGCAGGAACCCATCAGTCTGGAAACGCCGGTAGGGGAGGAAGAGGACGCCCATCTGGAGGACTTTATTCAGGACGAGGACGCCGGTGTCCCGGTGGATGAAGCTGGGCGCCAGCTGCTGCGGCGGGAGCTGCTGCACGTCCTTAAAAGCCTGACGCCCCGGGAGGAGAGGGTCATCACCCTGCGCTTTGGTCTGGAGGATGGCCGCGCCCGCACCTTGGAAGAACTGGGCAAGGAATTCAACGTGACCCGGGAGCGGGTGCGTCAGATCGAAGCAAAGGCGCTGCGCAAGCTGCGCCACCCCAGCCGCGCAAAGCTGCTGCGGGATTATCTGGACGAGTGAGCATTCTGTATAATAGGACAAGGCCGCTGCACGGCGTTCCGTGCGGCGGCCTCTTCTTTTGCGGCGGGGAAGTGGAAAAGTAATGCCTCCGGGCGCAAGAGCAAAGATAGACAAATTGCACAAGGGTGTTATGAACAGGAACGTGCAAAATAAAAAAATCAAGTACTTGGAAAGTAAACGGCTACACGCTACCGGGCGTTCGAAAACAAACCGAAAATAAAATTTATTTCGGCAAAAAACTGAAAAATGGCTTGACAACAGGGGTTTTGGGGTGTATACTGCATTAGTATCACATAATGGACTAGTGCGTCAAAAAGGGAGCTGTGATGGCTGCCACTTGAGGGGTCACCCCGAAAAGTTTGTGCAAAATGCCGGAAGGTTCCACAGGACGCGGGTCGAATTATGTGTGTCTGCTCAAATTTGACCCGCGTATACGACATCCCGTAGAATATAAAAGTAAGGAGTGGTTGATTTTATGATGAAAGTCAAGCCCGTAAAGCTCGGCAAAACCGAGCGCATGAGCTTCTCCCACATCGACGAAGTCATCAGTATGCCGAACCTGATCGAGGTCCAGAAGAACTCTTATCAGTGGTTCCTGGACGAGGGCCTGAAAGAGGTCTTCCACGATATCGGCACCATTGAGGACTACACCGGCAATCTGGCACTGAGCTTTGTGGACTTCCGGCTGGATAAGGAGCCGAAGTACAGCATCAAGGAGTGCAAGGAGCGCGACGTTACCTTTGCAGCCCCCCTGCGCGTCACCGCCCGTCTGCTGAACAAGGAGACCGGCGAGGTGAAGGATCAGGAGATCTTCATGGGTGACTTCCCCCTGATGACCGACGCAGGCACCTTTGTCATCAACGGTGCTGAGCGTGCAATCGTCAGCCAGCTGGTCCGCTCTCCCGGTGTGTTCTACGGCCATGCTAAGGATAAGGTCGGTAACGACCTGTACAGCGCCACCATGAACCCCAACCGCGGTGCATGGCTGGAGTACGAGACCGATGCCGCCAACGTGTTCTATGTCCGTATCGATAAGAACCGTAAGCTGCCCGTCACCGTGCTGTGCCGTGCACTGGGCCTGTCCTCTAACGAGGATATCCTGAACTACTTCGGCGAGGACGAGCGCATTCTGGCCACGCTGGAAAAGGATACCACCAAGAACCGCGAGGAGGGCCTGCTGGAGGTCTACCGCAAGCTGCGCCCCGGCGAGCCCCCCACGGTGGAGTCCGCTACCAGCCAGATCGATATGCTGTTCTTCGATCCGCGCCGGTACGACCTGTCCCGCTTCGGCCGCTATAAGATGAATAAGAAGCTGTCTCTGGCACGCCGCATCATGGATCATGTGGCCGCAGAGAACGTGGTGGATCCCTTCACCGGCGAGATCCTTGTCGAGGCCGACAAGAAGATCGACCGCAAGCTGGCTGAGCAGATCGATGCTGCCGGCGTGAATCTGGTCGTGCTGAAGATCGATGATCCCATGAAGGATCAGCCCCACAAGGTCAAGGTCATCACCAACGGCTGCGTGGACGCACAGGCCATCATCGACAGCTACTACCCCGCATTCAAGGGTGTGGATGTCAAGGAGTGCGGCATCAACGAGCGCTGCTGCCTCAAGGAGCTGCGCAAGATCCTTGATAACGCCTCCAGCGCCGAGGAGGTCATGGAGAGCCTGAAGAAGGATCACGACCTGCTCATCGGCCGTACCGTCACCATCGACGATATCCTGTCCTCCATCAACTACCTGAACGGTCTGGGCTACGGCATCGGCACCACCGATGATATCGACCATCTGGGCAACCGCCGTATCCGCAGCGTGGGCGAGCTGCTGCAGAACCAGTTCCGCATCGGTTTCTCCCGTATGGAGCGCGTCATCCGTGAGCGTATGACCCTGCAGAGTCAGGATCAGAGCGTCATCACTCCGCAGGCACTGATCAACATCCGTCCTGTGGTGGCAGCCATCAAGGAGTTCTTCGGCTCCTCTCCGCTGTCTCAGTTCATGGATCAGAATAACCCTCTGGCTGAGCTGACCCACAAGCGCCGTCTGTCTGCTCTGGGCCCCGGCG
>ERZ840407.1113-NODE-1113-length-13300-cov-12.859041_pt1 | contig 13300 bp, 10 predicted proteins | sample MGYA00519877_ERZ840407 | MGnify/ENA primary metagenome ERZ840407 (study PRJEB31850, sample SAMEA3708875) | human gut metagenome | biome: human gut; feature: human-associated habitat; material: faeces | place: China | collected 2014 ...
TCCATTACCTGCGCTTGTCGGTGACCGACCTGTGCAACCTGCGCTGCCGCTACTGCATGCCGGACGGCGTGGAAAAGCTGGAGCGGGAAGCCGTGCTGACCTACGAAGAATTTCTGCGCTTGGCTGCGCTGTTTGCCCAGTGCGGCATCGACACCGTGCGGGTGACCGGCGGCGAGCCGCTGGTGCGCAAGAACGTGGCGCAGCTGGTGGCAGGACTTAAAGCGACCCCGGGCATCCGCCGGGTCACCCTGACCACTAACGCTGTGCTGCTGGCAGAGCAGCTGTCTGCATTGCTGGACGCCGGGCTGGACAGCGTGAACATCAGTCTGGACACCCTACGCCCGGAGGTGTTCCGGCAGATCACCGCCCGGGACGATTTTGCCGCCGTGCAGGCGGGCTTGCAGGCGGCGCTGGAAAGCGGCCTGCCCGTCAAGCTGAACTGTGTGCCGCAGGTGGGCGTCAACGAGGGAGAGCTGGAAGCGCTGGCCGCTCTGGCGGAGACAAAGCCTTTACAGGTGCGCTTCATCGAGATGATGCCCATCGGCTATGGGGCCGCAATGCCCTGCATCTCCGGGCCGGACCTGCTGGCCCGCTTCCGGAAGCGCTGGCCGGAGCTGGCCCCGCTTTCCCGTCAGGAAATGGCAGGCATCGGCGACGGCCCGGCAGTCTACTATACCGCGCCGGGCTGGCAGGGGAGCGTGGGCTTCATTGCGGCCGTGCACGGCAAGTTCTGCGCTTCCTGCAACCGGGTCCGGCTTACGAGCCAGGGCTTTCTGCGGCCCTGCCTTGCCAGCGAGGCAGGCTGCGACCTGAAAACGCTCCTGCGCAGCGGCGCGTCGGACGAAGAGCTGCTCAGCGCCATCCGCACCACCATCTGGGAAAAGCCCCAGGAGCACCACTTTGAATTGAAACAGGATGTCCCGGCTACGCGCGGGATGTATCGGATCGGAGGATAATATGGGAAAGATCCTGGCCATTTGCACCAGCCCGAAGCGCGGCACCGTCAAGACCGAGGTGCCCGAAGCCACCCTGACCCCGGAATGGGGCATTGAGACCGACGCCCACGGCGGAAACTGGCACCGTCAGGTCAGCCTGCTCAGCGCCGAGAAGATCGAGAACTTCCGCAAGAAGATCTGGGTCGATTACGGTGCCTTTGGCGAAAACCTCGTTGTGGAGGGGTTCGATTTCCGCAATCTGCCCGTCACCAGCCGCTTTCAGGTCGGTGAGGTCGTGCTGGAGATGACCCAGATCGGCAAGGAGTGCCACAACGACTGCGTCATCAAGCAGCAGACCGGCGAGTGCATCATGCCCCGGGAGGGCGTATTTGCCCGGGTGCTGAAGGGCGGCGAAATTCGTGTCGGCGACGAAGTGACCCTTCTGCCCCCGCCGGAAGATCCGCCGCTGCGCGCTGCGGTCATCACCCTTTCGGACAAGGGCAGCCGGGGCGAGCGGGAGGACAAGAGCGGCCCGCTTATCGTGGAGATGCTCACCGCCGCAGGCTATGTGGTGGAAGAGACGATGCTCCTGCCCGACGAGGCCAAGGCGCTGAAAGCACAGCTCATCCGTCTGGCCGATGGCCGTCAGGTGAACCTTATCCTGACCACCGGCGGCACCGGCTTCTCGCCCCGGGATATTACCCCCGAGGCCACCTATGCCGTGGCCGACCGCAATGCCCCCGGCATCGCCGAGGCCATGCGGTACCACAGCCTTTCCATCACCCCCCGCGGGATGCTGAGCCGCGCCGCCAGTGTATTGCGCGGCAAGACGCTCATCGTCAACCTGCCGGGCAGCCCGAAAGCCGTGAAGGAGAACCTCGAGTACATCCTGCCCAGCCTCGGGCACGGCGTCCGCATCGCCGCCGGTCTGGACGGCGAGTGCGCCCGCAAGTAACATTGCGGTCCCGCTCCGAGCATCCCTCCTGTAGAGCGGCGGCCCGTTAAGCCCTCTCCGTCTGCTTCGCAGCCACCTCCCCCAAAGGGAGAGGCTCTGGCGTGTCGGCAAAGCCTACGCCGGACGAGAAAAGCACGATGTTTCGGAAACAGCAGCGCCCTGCTGTGGGACGAAAGTATAAACCAATGATAGAAAGAGAAAATTCATGAAACCCAATCTCATTTCCCGCCGCAGCTTTCTGTCCGTGGTCGGCGCAGTCGGCGCTGCTGCTGCCCTGACCGCCTGCGGCGGCGCGGTTTCCAGCACTGCCTCTTCCGCAGCTGCTTCCGAGGCTGCTGGCGAGAGCGTCGAGCTCATCGTCTTCGCCGCTGCCTCCCTGACAGAGACCCTGAACGCCATCGCCCAAGACTACTCTGCCGAGAACCCGGGCGTCACCTTCCGCTTCAACTTTGATTCCTCCGGTACTCTCAAGACCCAGATCCAGGAGGGCGCTGACTGCGACCTCTTCCTCTCTGCCGGTCAGAAGCAGATGAACCAGCTGGACATCACCTCTTCTGCCGACGTAAACACCGACGGTCTGGACTTCGTGGACCCCTCCACCCGTGTGGACCTGCTGGAAAACAAGGTCGTCCTCTGTGTGCCCGAGGGCAGCGACAAGGGCATCGACAGCTTCGACGCTCTGGCCGAGCACCTGAAGGCGGAGGACATCCTGTTCTGCATGGGCAACAGCGATGTGCCTGTGGGCCAGTACACCCAGAAGATCCTGGCCTACTATGACCTCGACGAAGAGGCTCTGGCTGCTGCCGGTGTCATCACCTACGGCTCCAACGTCAAGGAAGTCACCACCCAGATCAGCGAGGGCAGTGTGGACGCCGGTGTCGTCTACTGCACCGACGCTTACAGCGCCGGTCTGACTCCCGTGGACGAGGCCACCCCCGAGATGTGCGGTCAGGTCATCTACCCCGCCGCTGTGCTGAAGGCTGCCCCCAACGCCGAGGCCGCCAGGGAGTTCCTGGCCTATCTGCAGACTGACCGTGCCGCCACCGTGTTCGAGGGCGTGGGCTTCACGGCGATGTAAAAGGTTAAAATCATGGATTGGTATCCCTTATGGAACAGCCTGCGCATCGCGCTCATCAGCTGCGCAGCAGTGTTCTTCCTCGGCATTTTTGCCGCCTATTATATCGCAAAGCTGCCCCGCACCGTCAAGGGCGTGCTGGACGTGGTGCTCACCCTGCCCATGGTGCTGCCGCCTACGGTGGTGGGCTATTTTCTGCTGCTGCTCTTCGGCGCAAAGCGGCCGCTTGGCATCTTCTTTATGGAGCATTTCGGCGTCAAGCTGGTCATGAACTGGTACAGCGCCATCTTTGCGTCCATCGTGGTGGCCTTCCCGCTGATGTACCGCACCGCCCGGGGCGCCTTCGAGAGCTTTGACGAGACGCTGGCCTGGTCGGCCCAGACTCTGGGACAGTCCAACGCGTGGATATTCTGGCGGGTGCGGATGCCCTGCTGCCGACAGGGCATTCTGGCCGGTACGGTGCTGGCCTTTGCCCGGGCCTTGGGCGAGTACGGTGCTACCAGCATGATAGCGGGCTACACCCCGGGCAAGACGGCCACCATCGCCACCACGGTGTACCAGCTCTGGCGCACCAACGATGAGGCCGGTGCCATGCGGTGGGTGCTGGTGGACATCGTCATCTCTGCTGTGGTGCTGCTGGCTGTGAACCTCCTGGAGAAAAAGCAGAAAGCAGGTGGCCGCGCATGAGCCTGGAAGTACACATCGAGAAAAAGCTGAACGGCTTCACCCTCCGCTCCGACTTCACCGCCGGGAACACTGCCACGGCCATTCTGGGCGCGTCGGGCTGCGGCAAAAGCATGACACTGCGCTGCATCGCGGGCATCGTGAAGCCCGACAAGGGCCGCATCGTGCTGGACGGGCGGGTGCTGTTCGACAGCGAGCAGCACATCGACCTGCCGCCCCAGCAGCGGGGCGTGGGCCTGCTCTTCCAGAACTACGCCCTCTTCCCGAATATGACCGTAGAGCAGAACATCCTCTGCGGCCTGAAAGCCGAAAGGGACAAAGCCGCCCGCAAGGCCCGCTGCGCCGGGATGCTGCGGGCCTTGCGGCTGGAAGAACTGGCCAGCCGCCGCCCGGCAGAGCTTTCCGGCGGACAGCAGCAGCGCACCGCGCTGGCCCGTATTCTGGTGGGCAAACCGAAGATTTTGATGCTGGATGAGCCATTCAGTGCGCTGGACAGCTACCTCCGTGAGGAGGTGGAGGGCGAAGTAGGCAGCCTGCTGGCGGGTTTCGACGGCACAGCCCTGCTTGTCACCCACAACCGGGACGAAGCTTACCGCCTGTGCCGGGACATGATCGTCATGGACGGCGGGCAGGTGCTCCGCACCGGCACCACGAAAGAGGTCTTTGCCGACCCGGGCAGCACCGCTGCGGCCCGGCTGACCGGCTGCAAGAACATCCTGCCCTGCACCCGGGTGGACGCCCACAGCGTCCGCCTCGCAGGCTGTGAGAGTCTGCTGCACCTCGCCGCTGAGGTACCGGAGGGCTGCACCGCCGTGGGCATCCGCGCCCACGACTTCGCCCCCTGCGCCCCGGGCGCAGAGAATGCCCTGCCGATGGAGCTTCTCTCGGCCAGCGAAAATCCCTTCGACTGGAACCTCATCTTCCAGCTGCCGGACGGCACCACTCGTCTGTGGTGGAAAGTGAGCAAGACGACCCTCTCCGTGGCCGAACCCGACGCCCCGGCCTGCCTCTCCGCCCTGCCGGAGCGCATCATGGCGCTGGTGGATCATAGCCAATACGAGCAGTAAACGTCAAAAGAGCCGGTGCAGATGCACCGGCTCTTGCTCTGTTTTTATGACTCGCCGAAGAATTTCTTGGCAATATCGGCGCTCTGCTTGGCGTCCTTGGCGTACCAGTCCGCGCCGATCTTCTCGGCATACTCGGGCGTCAGGACAGCGCCGCCCACCATCACCTTGCAGTCGAGCTTTGCCGCATGGAGGGCCGCGATGGTCTCCTCCATGCTCTTGAGGGTGGTGGTCATCAGGGCCGAGAGCCCCACGAGGTGGACATCCTTCTCCCGGACAGTGTCCACCACCGTCTCCACCGGCACATCGCGGCCAAGGTCGATGACCTCGAAGCCGTAGTTCTCGAGGATGACGCGGACGATGTTCTTGCCGATGTCGTGGACATCGCCCTTGACGGTGGCGAGGACGATGCGGCCCTTGCTGGCCCCGGCCCCGCCCCGCTTGGCGATGGCGGTCTTGATCTCTTCAAAGGCGGCCTGTGCGGCGCTGGCGGCCTGTAACAGCTGGGGCAGGAAGAGCTTGCCCTTCTCGTACTTTTCACCCACGACGTCCAGCGCCGGGATGAGGGCCTCGTCCACCAGCGTCAGGGGCTCGTTTTCGTCCAGCAGGGTGTGGGTGCGGGCGGCGGCTTCCCCCTTGAGGCCCTTTTCCACCGCCTGCATCAGCGCGGCAAAAGGGCCGCTGTGAGCTGCATCCGCCTCCGCCGGGGTGTTTGACGTCTGAGACGCCTGGGCCGTCTGGGCCTGCTTCAACGCGGCGCTGGCAGGGACTTTATCGGCATAGCGGGCGATGTAGGCCATGCTCTGCTTATCACGGTTGGTGAGGACGTTGTAAGAGTAGACTGCCGCCATCATCTCTTCGCTGGAAGGATTCATGATGGCGAGGTCGAGGCCCGCGTACATGGCCATGGTGAGGAAGGTGGTGTTCAGGTAGGGGCGGCAGGGCAGGCCGAAGCTGATGTTGGACACACCGAGGATGGTGCGGACGCCCAGCTCCGTCTTGCAGCGGGCCAGCGCCTCCACGGTGGCCAGAACGTCCTGCTGCTGGGCGCTGGCGGTGAGGGTCAGGCAGTCGATATAAATATCTTCCCGGGGGATGCCGTGGGCCAGCGCCGCGTCCACCACCCGCTTTGCGATCTCAAACCGGGCGTCGGCGCTGGGCTGGATGCCCCGCTCGTCGATGGCAAGGCCGACGACGGCCGCGCCGTACTTTTTGCAGAGGGGCAGGACACGCTCCAGCACTTCGGTCTCGCCGTTCACCGAGTTGACGATGGGCTTGCCGTTGTAGACCCGCAGGCCCCGCTCGAGGGCGTCTGCGTGGGAGGAATCCAGCTGTAAGGGCAGGCTGACGACGCTCTGCAACGCCTTCACCACCTGCTCCATGACGGCGGGCTCGTCCACGCCGGGCGCGCCCACGTTGACGTCCAGCACCTGCGCTCCGGCCTCGGACTGGCTGACGGCCTGCTCGAGGATGTAGTTCATGTCGCCCTCGCGCAGGGCCTGCTGGAACCGCTTTTTGCCGGTGGGGTTGATGCGCTCGCCCACCACGGTGATGCCGTCCACGGTGACGAAGTCCATCGGCGAGCAGAGCACCGAGGGCATGGCGTGGGCGGGGCGGCCCGGCTTGCAGTCGGCGAAGACGCCGTTCAGCAGCTTGATGAAATCGGGGGTGGTGCCGCAGCAGCCGCCCGCCGCAAAGAGCTTCAGATCGCGGTAGGGCTTCATCTCCATGGCAAAGAGCTGGGGCGTGATGTCGTAGCCGCTGCCGTCGGCGCGGGGCAGGCCCGCATTCGGCTTGACAAAGACCGGGAAATCGCCGGGCAGGGCCTCGGCCAGCCGCTTCGCCATGGGGAAAATTTCTTTCGGGCCGAGGGAGCAGTTGATGCCCACGGCGTTGGCCCCGAGGCCCCGGGCCGTGACGGCGAAGCTCTCGACGGTGCAGCCGGTGAAGGTGCGCCCGCCCGCCTCAAAGCTCATGCTGGCGAGGATGGGCAGGCCGCAGTTCTCTTTCGCGGCCAGCAGAGCGGCTTTCAGCTCGTAGAGGTCGGTGAAGGTCTCAAAAAAGACGAGGTCGGCCCCGGCGGCGACGCCCGCCCGGACGATGCGGCCATACTCGGCCACAGCGTCTTCAAAGGCCAGTGTGCCGTTAGGCTCCAGCAGTTCGCCCAGCGGGCCGACGTCCAGCGCGGCCAGTGCGCCATAGGGGGCGCAGGCCCGCTTGCAGTTGGCGATGCCCGCCGCGATAATTTCTTCCAGCGTGTATTCGCTGCCCGCCAGCTTATGGGCCGACGCGCCGAAGGTGTTGGCATTGATGATGCGGCTGCCTGCGGCGGCGTACCGGCTGTGGATGCTCTCGATGAGCTGTGGGTCGGTGATGTTCAGTTCCTCAGGCCGTGCGCCGAGCTTCAGGCCCGCCGCCTGCAGCATGGTACCCATGCCGCCGTCGAGGAGGATGGTATTCGGCTGGGTAAACAGTTCATTCGCTTGCACAGGTCTTGCCCCTCTTTCTATATTCGCACCGCGTGTTCAGCACGCAGTGTCCGCACCCGGCAAGGCGTCCTTTCACCGGATGGTCGCTCAGGCCCAGCAGAGCGGTCACGCTCTTGCGGGGCGTCATCAGGTCATTTTCGGTCACGCAGAGCCCGGCCCGGCGGGCGGTGTCCAGTGCCGCCGCCACCAGCGGCTGCACCCCGATGGGCCAGTCGCCGTAGCCCGGCGAGAAGCGGCCCGTGAGGTACTTGTCCTGCTCTGCGGCCCACTGCCGCAGCTCGGCCTCGGCGGCGTCCGCGGCCTGTTCGGCCAGCACAGAGCCGATGGCGTCCGACGCCACACCGGCGGCGATGTCGCCCACACCGGCCCGGCGTATCTGTCCGTCCACGCCGGGGCCGACTGTCACGGCCAGAAGCAGGGCCTCACTGCACCCTTCCAGATGCCGGAAGATGTCCTCCCCCTTCAAAATACCGGCCTGCGTGAGGCTCTCCACGTCGGCCTCGAGCCAGACGGCCCGGGGCGTGGCGGCGGCGAGAAGGGGCGCAGCGCACTTTTCCAGAAGGGTGAGGGTAGCGCTGTCAGCCTCGCCCCGCGCGCCAAAATACCGCGCGGCCTGCCGGATGTCGATGGACTCCGGCTTTGCTAAATTCAGAGGTCTGCTGGGGCCGATGGGCATTTTCTGCCGCCTCCTTCTTTTGAATAAAGTATGATAAGTATACCGCACCAGTAGGCTAAAATCAACACAAAAGCCCCTCCCTCAGCATTTTTGCCGGGGGAGGGGCCTATTATATGATCTTTCCTTTCAGCCTCCCCTTGATAGGAGCAACAACGACGACCGCCGCCAGTGGCGGAAACAGGGAGTCGCTGTTGGGGCCGCGGCCAGCAAGACGCAAGCAAAGCGCTGCGGATGCTGGGTGCCGCAACCCGGGCAGTGGCAGCGCGTCAGCGCTGACGGAGAGGTTGCTCCTTATAGTGTTCTCGAGTCAGGGCATAGCACTTGCAGGGTATCGCTGTACCGTCGAATTTGTGGTAGACGGCCTCGTGGTCGTAGACAAAGCCTGCTTTCATCATGACTTTGCCGCTGGCGGGGTTCTCCACGGCGTGGGAGCAGGCAAGCCAATTACTTTCTGTATTCTTGAACCAGTATTCTACCAGGGCGTTCAGGGCCTCGGTGGTGCAGCCTTTGCCCCACCAGGCTCTGCCGATGCAGTAGCCCGGCTCCCAGATGCCCTCGGAGAGGTCAAATCCCGGCCATTCATTTCGCTGTGCCGGTTCTCCCAGCAGGCTGTTGTAGAGGCTGATGGAGCCGAACACCTGTCCGGTGGCCTTTTCCACGATGGCCCACTGGTAGTAGTCTTCGTTGGGATAGAGCATCGCCCATGCGCTCAGAAGCTCCTGCGTCTCGGCCACATCCTTGTGCGGCGTCCAGCGCAGCCAGCGGGTGACCTCCGGGTCGTTGGCCCAGTTTGCGTACATCATCGGGGCATCCGACGGCATAAGGCGGCGCAGAAGCAGCCGCGGAGTTTCGATTTCCTGTGTGCCGGCGTGGCGCATGATACATTCCTCCCAACCATTGTAAATATGCATAGAATAGCACAAAACCGGCTTCGGCGCAAGCAAAATGGGCTGCTTCGGGGCAAAAATGCTTGACAAGTGCGCAAACTTCATTAAACTGAAGATGACTGCATAAAAATTCTCCCCGGCAAAGGGCCGGGGAGAATGCTCAGGTTGGAAGAACATCCGCCCGGAGGATAGCCTGCCAGTCGCTGTGACCATACAGGAAGCGGAGGATGTGGACGGTCTGGGTGGAAGAATCGATCCTATAGAACAGAAGATAATTCTGCACAGGGACAAAATGGAGCTGATGATAGGCAAGAAGCGGCTCGTCGATCACTGGAAAGCGTCCGGGAAATGTTTCGAGCGAGTCGATGCTTGCAAGTGCATTCGCTAGCATCCGGCGAGCGGCCAGCGGATTTTGCAGTTGGTGAGCAATGTAGTTTGCGGCAGAGTGCAGGTCGTGCTCGGCGGCGTGAGAGACATGAATCTTGTAGTTCATTCAAGCCCCCACTGCTTCGACAGCTCTTTGCGGACATCTTCCCAGGGGCGCGTTCTTCCCGCCGCCACGTCATCCAGACCTTCCTGCAATTTCGCATACAAATCGAACCGGGCTGTCAGGGCCTCGTAGGTCTCGATGCTCATCACGGCAAGGTCGCCTTTGCCATTTTTGGTGATGAACACCGGCTCGGCGTAGTCGTGGCAGAAGGTGGAGATCTCATTGTAGTTGTTGCGCAGGTCTGCGCTGGAACGAATCTTGGGCATCCAAAAGCACCTCACTTTCATACAAAAATTATACCTGAATTTCTTTATAAAATCAAGGAAAATAAAAAAGGAGAACCTTTCTATGACGGACATCCGAGAGTATCTTGCCCATAAGCCGCTTTTGTTCGACGGCGGCATGGGTACCTATTATAAAGCGGCGCCGGGCGCGGACTGCGAAATGGCCAACCTCACCGACCCCGAGGGCGTGAAGAAGGTCCATGCGGAATATCTGGCCGCAGGCGCACAGGCCATCAAGACCAACACCTTCGGTCTGCCCCGGATGGCGGCGGCCCAGATGCCGGGCTGGGAAGAACTGGCCGAGGCGGGCTGGAAGCTGGCCTGTGATGCCGCTGCGGAGAAGGACGCCGCCGTCTTTGCTGACCTCGGCCCGGCCCCGGACACCGAGGCTGCCCCGGCCAGCAGCGCCTACGGCCTTGTGGCGCAGCAGTTCGCCGCACTGGGTGCAAAGAACTTTCTGTTCGAGACGCTCAGCTCCGATGTGGGCATTGTGGAGGCCGTAAAGGCACTGCGTGTGGCCGTGCCGGACGCCTTTGTCATGGTGTCCTTCGCGGTGCTGCCGGACGGCTACACCCGCGAGGGCCTGCTGTTCCGCGACCTGCTGCGCCGGATGGAGCAGAGCGGCGTGGTGGACGCCGCGGGCCTGAACTGCGTCTCGGCCCCCGGCGCGATGAAGAAACTGGTGCAGGGCCTTGGCGAGACGCTGCTGCCCCTGTCGGTGATGCCCAACGCGGGCTATCCGGTGGTCACCCGGGCGCGGGTGCTGTATCAGGGCAAGCCTGCGTATTTTGCCCGGGAGATGGGGCAGATCGCCGCTGCGGGCGTCCGTATTTTGGGCGGCTGCTGCGGTACGACGCCCGCCCACATCGCGGCCCTGCGTGCAGAGCTGGATGCCCTGCCCCAGCAGACCGAAGCCGCTCCGGCAGCGAAGCTTTCCACCGGGACTGCACCGGCGGTGGAAAAAGATGATGCTTTCCTGCGGAAACTGAACGCAGGTGAGAAGGTCATCGCCATTGAACTGGATTCGCCCCGGGTGGCCGACCTGAGCGGCTATCTGGACGGCGCACGGCGGCTGCAGGCCGCAGGCGCTGACCTGCTGACCATCGCCGACTGCCCCATCGCGCAGGCCCGGATGGATTCCTCCCTCGTGGCCTGCCGGGTACACCGGGAACTGGGAATGTGTGCTCTGCCCCACATGACCTGCCGCGACCGAAACCTCAACGCCACCAAGGCCCTTCTGCTGGGCCTTTACGCCGAGGGCGTGCGGGAGGTGCTGGCCATCACCGGCGACCCCATCCCCACCGCAGAGCGGGACGAGGTGAAGAATGTCTACCAGTTCAACTCCCGCAAGCTGGCCCAGTACATCGTCTCGCTGGCCGGGGAGGGCCGGGAGATGCCCGGCCCCATGACGGTCTTCGGTGCTCTGAACCTCAACGCCCGCAATTTTGAGGTGGAGCTGCGCCGGGCGGGCGAAAAGCTGGAAAACGGGATGTCCGGGTTCCTGACGCAGCCGGTCCTCTCGGAGCAGGCCGTGGAGAACCTCCGCCGCACCCGGGAGACGCTGGGCGAACGGGCAAAAATTCTGGCCGGCATCATGCCGGTGGTCAGCCAGCGCAACGCGATCTTTATGGAGAACGAAGTCAACGGCATCCATGTGGCAGAGGATATCATAGAAGCCTTTGCGGGCCTCGACCGGGAGCAGGGCGAGGCACTGGGCCTGGAGATCTCCCTCAAGATGGCCCGGGAGGCCCTGCCCTATGCGGACGGTTTCTATCTGATGACGCCGTTCAACCGGGTGGCGCTGATGGAGCGGCTGATCGCCCGGCTGAAGACAGAACTATTGCAGGAACAATAAAAAAGCAATTGACAAATCGAACAAAAACCGCTATTATCTTTTATAACAAATGCGATGAAAAAGAGTGCGCGCTGCAGTCCGCTTTTCCAGAGAGCCGGGGCAGGTGAGAGCCCGGCAAAGCGGCGCGGTGCGCTGTCACTTTTGAGCAGAGGCGGGGAATGGAGTAGTCGCCTCCGGTTCTGCCCCACGTTATCGGGGCATCAAGGGGCGCGGGCCGCAGTGTCTGCGCAATTTGGGTGGTACCGCGGTATGTAGATTTACAGCCGTCCCATGGGAAATTTCCGTGGGGCGGCTTTTTTGCTCCCTGCGGACCAAAACGTTTGGGAGGTTACAATGAAAGAACTCGCAAAACAGTATGATCCGAGCCAGGTGGAAGACCGCATCTACCAGTTCTGGCTGGATGGCGGCTACTTCCACACCAAGGCCGACTCCGACAAGAAACCCTACACCATCGTGATGCCCCCTCCGAACGTCACCGGACAGCTCCACATGGGCCACGCCGTGGACAACACCATGCAGGACATCCTCATCCGCACCAAGCGGATGCAGGGCTATGCCGCCCTGTGGGTGCCTGGCACAGACCACGCTTCCATCGCTACGGAGGCCAAGGTCGTGGAGGCCATGCGTGCTGAGGGCCTGACCAAGGAAATGGTGGGCCGCGACGGCTTCCTGGAGCGCGCCTGGGCCTGGAAGACCAAGTACGGCAACCGCATCGTCAGCCAGCTCAAGAAGCTGGGCAGCAGCTGCGACTGGGAGCGTGAGCGCTTTACCATGGACGAGGGCTGCTCTGAGGCTGTCAAGGAAGTCTTTGTCCGCCTGTACGACAAGGGCCTCATCTACCGCGGCAACCGCATGGTCAACTGGTGCCCCCACTGCAACACCTCCATTTCCGACGCCGAGGTGGAGTATGAGGAAAAGGACGGCAGCTTCTGGCACCTGCTCTACCCGGTCAAGGAGACCGGCGAGATGCTGGAACTGGCCACCACCCGCCCCGAGACCATGCTGGGCGATACCGCCGTGGCCATCAACGGCGAGGATCCCCGCTACGCCCATCTGCACGGCTGCCATGTGGTGCTGCCCCTGCTGAACAAGGAAATCCCCATCGTCTGCGATGAGCACGCCGATATGACCAAGGGCACCGGTGTCGTGAAGATCACCCCCGCCCACGACCCCAACGACTTTGAGGTCGGTCTGCGCCACGACCTGCCCATCGTGCGCGTGTTCACTTATGACGGCCACATGACCGGCGCTGCCGACAAGGCTGCCGCCGATGCTCTGTTTGCCGCCGGTAAGAACACCGTCAACGAGCCCCATGTGCTGGATTGCGGCAAGTATGCCGGCATGACTACGATGGAGGCACGCAAGGCCATTCTGGCCGACCTGAAGGAGGGCGGTTTCCTGAAGGAGATCGAGCCCCTGAAGCACGAGGTGGGCACCTGCTACCGCTGCCACTCCACCATCGAGCCCATGATCTCCAAGCAGTGGTTCGTCAAGATGGAGCCGTTGGCAAAGCCCGCCATCGAGAGCGTGGAAAAGGGCGAGATCAAGTTCGTGCCCGAGCGCTTTACCAAGAACTATATGAACTGGATGAAGAACACCCGTGACTGGTGCATCAGCCGCCAGCTGTGGTGGGGTCACCAGATCCCGGCTTGGTACTGCGACGACTGCGGCGAGACCGTGGTGGCAAAGTCCGCTCCCTGCACCTGCCCCAAGTGCGGCAGCGCAAAGCTGACGCGGGACCCCGATACGCTGGATACCTGGTTCTCCTCTGCCCTGTGGCCCTTCAGCACGCTGGGCTGGCCCAACGAGGACAGCGCCGACCTCAAGTATTTCTACCCCACCAATACGCTGGTCACCGGCTACGACATCATCGGCTTCTGGGTCAGCCGCATGATCTTCTCCGGTC
>ERZ840407.1116-NODE-1116-length-13289-cov-2.332779_pt1 | contig 13289 bp, 12 predicted proteins | sample MGYA00519877_ERZ840407 | MGnify/ENA primary metagenome ERZ840407 (study PRJEB31850, sample SAMEA3708875) | human gut metagenome | biome: human gut; feature: human-associated habitat; material: faeces | place: China | collected 2014 ...
TCGTGATAACGACGCCGGCGGCGTGGGTCGAAGCGTTTCGCGGCATGCCTTCGAGCTTTCGCGCGGTGTCGATGAGCTCGCGCACCTGCGGCGTGCCGTCGTACATTTTTTTCAGCTCCGCGTTGACCGAAAGCGCCTTTTCGATCGTCATGTGAAGCTCGTTCGGCACCTGCTTGGCTACCGCATCAACGTCGTTGTACGGAATGTTGAGCGCACGGCCGACATCGCGGATGGCACCGCGGGCAGCCATCGTGCCGAATGTGACGATCTGCGCTACGCGGTCCTTGCCGTACTTGCGGGTAACGTACTCGATGACCTCCGGACGGCGAACATAGCAGAAGTCCACGTCGATATCCGGCATGGAGACGCGCTCCGGGTTGAGGAAGCGTTCGAAATAGAGCGAATAGTGGATGGGGTCGAGGTCGGTGATGCCGAGGCAGTAGGAAACGATGGACCCCGCCGCCGAGCCGCGTCCCGGACCGACCGGAATGCCCTGACTCTTGGCGTAGCCGATGAAGTCGGAAACGATGAGGAAGTAATCGACAAAGCCCATCTTGGAAATCATGTCGATTTCGTATTGCAGGCGCTTCTTTACCGTGCCGTCATCGTCCGGATAACGCCGCTCGAAGCCCTCGTCACACAGCTTCTGGAGGTATCCGAGCGAGGTATAGCCTTCCGGGACGTCGAATTCGGGCAGGTGATACTTGCCGAACTCGAAATCCACGCGGCACCGCTCCGCGATTTTTACCGTGTTCGCAAGCGCCTCCGGGTGCTCCGGGAAGAGCGCCGCCATTTCGTCCGCGTCCTTGATGTAGAACTCCTGCGTTTCGAACTTCATGCGGGTCGGGTCATCGACCGTCTTGCCCATCTGAATGGCCATCAGGATGTCCTGCGTGCGGGCGTCCGCGCGGGTCAGGTAGTGCGCATCGTTCGTCGCAACGAGGTCGAGATTCAGCTCTTTCGCCAGCTGATACAGGCCCTCGTTTACCTTTTTCTGCTCTTCGATGCCGTGGTCCTGAATTTCGAGATAGAAATGCTCGCGGTCGAAGATTTCGAGGAACTGCTCGCAGATTTCGTAGGCTTCGTCCATGTTTCCGTTCGCAATCGCGCGGGGAATCGCGCCCGCGAGGCACGCGGACATACAGATAAGTCCCTCGCTGTGCTCGCGCAGCAGCTCCATGTCGATGCGCGGCTTCATGTAGAAGCCTTCGGAAAACGCGAGCGACACCATATGAATGAGGTTTTTGTAGCCGGTCATGTTCTCGCACAGCAGGATAAGATGGCTGTGCCACTCGCCGTTGATATAGCCGCGGTCGTGGCGCGAATGCGGCGCAAGATAGACCTCGCAGCCGATGACCGGGTGAATGCCCTTCGCCTTGCAGGCGCGGTAGAAGTCGATTACGCCGTACATGACGCCGTGGTCGGTCAGCGCACAAGAGGTCTGGCCGAGGGCGGCGACACGGTCCACGAGCTGTTCGATGCGGCACGCGCCGTCAAGCAGGCTGTATTCACTATGCACATGCAGATGGGCAAACGGTACCATTTAGTTCTCCTTTGCAGCAAATTCGGTGATTTTTTTCAGCCGGTGGCTGAGTCCCGGCTTGGAGATGGGCGGGTCAAAGCGCCGCGCAAGCTCGGTGAGGCTGTCGGTCGGATACCGGAGCCGCAGCCGCACGGTTTCGCGCAGGCTTTCCGGAAAGGCGTCCTCCCCGCCCCCTTTGAGAACGCTCTGTATCGCGGCGATCTGCCGCGCGGAAGCGTCCGCCGCCTTGACGAGGTTCGCAGTCTCGCAGTTGACCTGGCGGTTTATCGTGTTGCGGAGGTTCTTCTCGACCTTCGCCTGCATCAGCTCCATTGCGGCGTGGGGTGCGCCGATGCGCGTGAGGAAGTCCTCAACGCTCGCGCCGTCCTTGAAGTAGAGAAGCAGCGCGTTCGCCCGCTTCGCCTGCTTGGGTGACAGACCGAGGTCGAGCATCAGGCTGGTTTCCTCGCCCACAAGGCTCTGGTGCGTGCTTTTCAGCTCCAGATGGCTCTTTTTATCAGGTCCCGCGACCGTTCCGGCCATGAGGAACGCGCCGCGCAGAAAGGCCGCGATGCAGCAGTCCTCCTCCATGACGTTCCGGTTTAAGTGATAAGTGATGTGGCTTTTTCGGTCGTAGCCAAGCGCATCAAAAATGCGGCCGATGCGCGATGCGTCGTCGATGACGATCTGCTGCTTGCGGCCGCACTTCTCCGCCTCGCTCTCCACGAAGAACGCTCGCTGGAGGAGCGCCTGCAAGCGGCGCACCACGACCGCGTTCTCGGCGGAAAGGCGGATCTCCCTGTGCGAAAAGACCGAGGCATGAAGCAGTGCGCCGTAGGCCTCCGCACGGGTGCAGCACGCCCGGTTCATGGAAATGCCGCACAGTTCGTTTTTAACTTCGGTGGAAAATGACATGTATGATAACTCCGTTTCTGCGGCGCTCCGCAGACGGGAGCCGTCCTTTATCGTTGATAATCGCGGTGCATGGTGACAACGCCGTATTCGCGGCCGCGCAGATGCTCGCTGAGCGCTTCCGCGATGGCAACCGAGCGGTGCTTGCCGCCCGTGCAGCCGACGCTGATGATGAGGTTGGCCTTGCCCTCGGCGATGTAGCGCGGGAGCAGGAAGTCGATGAGCGTGGTCAGGTGGCGCATGAGCACGTCGGCCGTGCCGCCCTGAAAGACGTAGTCGCGCACCTCGGGGTCGGTGCCGTTGCGCTCGCGCAGGCTCATCTCGTAATACGGGTTGGGCAGGAAGCGTACATCGAATACGAGGTCGCTTTCGGGCGGAATGCCGTACTTGAAGCCGAAGGACTGCACGATGACCTCGAATACCTCGCCGCTCTCCGTGCCGGAGAACAGGGCGAGCAGCCGTTCACGCAGACCGGCGGCGGAAAGACCCGTGGTGTCCACCACGAAATCCGCGCGGTTGCGCAGCGCCGAGAGCATTTCGCGCTCCTTTTCGATGGCGGCCGTCATGGAAACGCCCTTGTCCATCAGCGGATGCTTGCGGCGTGTTTCCTTGTAGCGGCGGATGAGCGTCGCGGTGTCCGTGTCGAGAAACAGAATGCGGTAGTCGCAGCCCATGTCGCGGATGGAATCGAGCGAGTCGAAAAGCTGCTGAAAATCGCCGCCCGCACGCACGTCGGTCACAAGCGCCACGCGCTCGTACTTCTCGGTCGCGGCCAGACATATCTCCGCGAAGCGCGGAATGAGCGCGATCGGCAGATTATCCACGCAGTAATAGCCGAGATCCTCCAGCGTCGCAACCGCGCGGCTCTTGCCTGCGCCGGACATACCGGAAACGATCAGAAAATACATAATTCCATCCTCCTTGCCCATGTTCAGCGGGATTTCTCCCGTTTATTTTACAATGCGCACCTCGCACTCAAGCTCGACGCCGAACTGTGTTTCGACGCGCTCCTGCACCAGCTCGATGAGGCGCAGCATATCATCGCAAGTCGCGCCGCCCCGGTTGATGAGGAAGCCGGCGTGCTTTTCGGAAACCTGCGCCGCGCCGACCGATACGCCCTTGAGTCCGGCCTGCTCGATGAGCTGACCCGCGAAGTGCCCCTCCGGGCGCTTAAAGGTCGAACCGGCGGACGGGAAGTTCAGCGGCTGCTTGTTGCGGCGGCGCTGCGCAAAGTCGTTCATCTTGTCGAGAATGGCGGCGGAGTCGCCCGGCTGCAAACGCAGCACCGAGCGGATGACCGTCCAGTCCGGGTGGTCGCGGAAAATGCTGCGGCGATAGCCGAAGCCGTGCTCCTCGCCGCGCAGCGTGTGCAGATTGCCCTCGGCGTCCAGATATTCGGTCGTTTCCACGATGCCTGCCATCTGGCCGTCATACGCGCCCGCGTTCATGAAAACCGCGCCGCCGAGGCTGCCCGGAATGCCGCCCGCGAACTCCGCGCCGGTAAGGCCGGCCCGCTGCGCCCGGCGTGCGATGCGGCTGAGAAGCGCGCCTGCTTCGGCGGTCAGGGTGTTGTCGTCCTCGCCCACGCGAACCTCGTCCACATCTGCGGTGCAGACGACCGCGCCGCGCACGCCCTCGTCGGATACGAGAATGTTCGAGCCGTTGCCGAGCAGCAGCATGGGCACGCCCTGTGCACGCAGCACATCGAGCGCCCCGATCAGCTCCTTTCGCGTCTTGGGCAGAATGAAAAGGTCGGCCGGACCGCCGATGGAAAACGTCGTGTGACGGCGCATCGGCTCGTTGACCAGAATATCTATTTCCGGGGCGGTTTCGCGCAGCGCCGCCGCGCAGCCCTTGAGATCGTTCAGCATGATAAAATTCCTCCAGCATAAAGCCTGTTGAAAAGCGCAGGACCACGTTACGCGGCGGGGTGAGGTCACCCCGCCCTACGGTGACGAGCATGAAAAAGCCTTACCAACAGACGGATATTTGAAAACAGTATGCCCCTCCTGCCGGCGCATACCGAAGAAAATTCGAAGTAAACGAGCGATACACGCAGTACGCACTCGTACAAAGTATATTATAGCAAAAACACGGTCATGGTTCAATTACAAGTCCAATAAAAATTCGCTCCTTGCCGAAAAAAAGCACCCGAGTTTCCCCCGGATGCTTCGCGCGTGCCAAGCGCGCGCAATCCCCTGCCGCCTTCCGGCGAAGCCGGAACAGGCAGGGCAGGCCTGCCGCAGCAGGCCGCATAAAATTCCCCGTAAAAGTCGGGGCGTGTACCTGACTTTTACACCTCTGCCCGCGCCGTGGCGGCGCGGCCTCGTCCGCCGTGCGGACGAGAGGGGGTTATCGCCCCCGGTTTCTCCGGAACCGGGGGCGTATCTAAGGGGGACAGCGTCCCCCTTAGAAGGCGAAGGCCTCAGCCGAGCCACACTTCCTCGTGCTCGCCCTTTCTCGGCCGTCCGAGCAGCAGCTTGATGCCGTCCTGCGCGGACATTCCGCCGTAGAGAACGCCGTACATCGCCTCGGTAATCGGCATGGAAACGCCCTGCTGCTTGGCAAGGTGATAGCCTGCCTCGGTCGCGTAGTAGCCCTCGACCGTCGCGCCGACTTCCGCCATCGCCTCCTGCGCCGTCGCGCCCTTGCCGATGAGGATGCCCGCCCGGCGGTTGCGCGAGTGCATCGAGCAGCAGGTAACGATCAGGTCGCCCACGCCGGACAGACCCGCAAAGGTTTCCTGCTTCGCGCCGAGCTTGACGCCCAGACGGGCGATCTCGGTCAGGCCGCGCGTCATGAACGCCGCCTTGGAGTTGTCGCCGAGACCCAGACCGTCCGAAATGCCCGCGCCGAGCGCAATGATGTTCTTGAACGCGCCGCCAAGCTCGCAGCCGATGATGTCGGACGAGGTGTAGACGCGGAAATTCGTTTCGTTCATGAACGCTTCCTGCGTCAGCTCCGCCGCAGCGCGGCTCTCGGACGCCGCAACGATCGCGGTCGGAATGCCGCGTGCGACCTCCTCCGCGTGGGTCGGGCCGGTCAGCGCAACGACCGGATTGCGTCCGTCAACCGCGCGGGTGATGGTTTCGGAGAAGCGGCAGTAGCCGTTTTTCGAGTCCAGACCCTTGCCGACGTTCACGAGCACCGTGCCCGGCTTTACGATGGACGCGAGCTTCTCCGCCGTCGAGGCGACCGCGAACGACGGGACCGCCAGCACGACAAGCTCGGCGTCCTTTGCGCCCGCCATATCGGTCGTGATCTCGATGCCGTCCGGAATGATGACGCCCGGCAGCAGCTTTTCATTGCAGCGCTCGCGGTGCAGCAGGTCGCATTCCGCCTGCTGATACGTCCACGAGGTCACTTCATGTCCGTTCTGGTGCAGCAGCATCGCCAGCGCAATGCCCCAGCCGCCGGTACCCAGTACAAAAACCTTCATTTCGCGTTCTCCTCTCAGTCAGACATGGTTTTCTTGCTCTTGAAGGAAAATTTGTTTTCCTTGCCGTGGATAATTCGTCCGATGTTGGAGCGGTGCATGAATACGACGACCGCCGCCATGCCGAACGCCATCGCGGTCAGCACCGGGTCGCGATAGAATACCCACGTGGTAATGGGAAAGCTGATCGCGCCCAGAATCGAGCCGAGCGAGATCCATTTTGTCAGAGCGACCGCAAGGACGAACAGAAGAAACGCGATGCCGAACACGCGCCAGTCGAAGAACACGAGCATGACCGCGCCGACGAGCACGCCCTTGCCGCCCTTGAAGCCGAAGTACAGCGGAAACATATGGCCGAGAATGACGAAGATGCCTGCGGTCAGCTTGCCGACAGGGCCCGCGAGCACCATGCCGATGGAAACCGCCGCCGCGCCCTTGGCGATGTCGCCGAGCAGAACAAGCAGCGTCTTTTTCGCACCCATCGTGCGGTAGGCGTTGGTCAGTCCCGCGTTTCCGCTTCCGTAGTTGCGGATATCCTTGCCAAGCGTCACCTTGCTGACAATGATCGCAAAGCTGAGCGAGCCGAACAGATACGCGCACACGGCAATGATCGCAAAATGCGTAAGTGTCATGACGTTTTCCCCCAGAATTTAGTTTTTCGGTCAGGATAGCAGTTTATCCCTTGTCGCCGCGCTCGCGCACGACCATGCGCACCGGCGTGCCGGTCAGGCCGAACACCTCGCGGATCTGATTTTCCAGATAGCGCTGATACGAGAAATGGAACAGGCGCGCATCGTTGCAGAAGCAGACGAAGGTCGGCGGGCAGGTCGATGCCTGCGTCATGTAGAAGATACGCAGACGGCGGCCCTTGTCCGTCGGCGGCTGCACGCGCGCGGTCGCCTCGGCGAGAATCGCGTTCAGGCGGCCGGTCGGGATACGCATATGGTTCTGCTCATAGACCTCATGGATGAGCGCGAACAGCTTGTCCACACGCTGACCGGTCTGCGCCGAGATGAACAGCACGGGCGCATACGGCATATAGGCCAGGCCCTCACGCACGCGGAGCGTATACTCCTTCATGGTGGAGCCGTCCTTCTCGACGAGATCCCACTTGTTGACGACGATGATGCACGCCCTGCCTGCGTTATGCGCCTCGCCGGCAACCTTGGTGTCCTGCTCGGTGACGCCCTCGGTCGCGTCGATCATGATGACGCAGACGTCCGCACGCTCGACCGCGAGCAGCGAGCGCATGACCGAGAACTTCTCGATTTTTTCGTCCACCTTGCTCTTCTTGCGGATGCCGGCGGTGTCGATGAAGGTGAACTTGCCTTGCGCATTGTCCACGTCGGCGTCAACGCTGTCGCGCGTCGTGCCGGCAACGTTCGAAACGATAACGCGCTCCTCGCCCAGCACACGGTTGAGCAGGCTGGACTTGCCGACGTTCGGCTTGCCGATGAGGGCAACACGGATGCGGTCGGTGTCCTCTTCCTCCTCGTCTGCCGCCGGGAAGTGCTCGTAGGCTGCGTCAAGCAGCTCACCCACACCGTAGCCGTGCAGCGCGGAAATGCCGAACGGCTCGCCCAGACCGAGGTTGTAGAACTCGTAAAATTCCGCCGGGGGATCGCCCGGCTTGTCACACTTGTTGACCGCGAGAACGATCGGCTTGCCCGAGCGCAGCAGCATGGACGCAACGTCCTGGTCGGCGGCGGTAACGCCCGTGCGCAGGTCGGTGATGAGGATGATAACATCCGCGTGCGAAATCGCCGTTTCCGCCTGAAGGCGCATGAACTGCAAGATTTCGTTATCGTTGGACGGCTCGATGCCGCCGGTGTCGATTACGGTGAAGTCGCGGCCGCGCCAGTCGCTGTCCGCATACAGGCGGTCACGGGTAACACCCGGCGTGTCCTCGACGATGGACAGGCGCTTGCCTGCCAGACGGTTGAAAAGCTGCGATTTGCCGACGTTCGGACGGCCCACGATCGCAACGATAGGTTTTGCCATAGGTTTTCCCTCCCTCAGGTTCAGTTTACCTCATTTTCTCAAACAGCGCAATTTAATTTGCACCGTTTTCACAGAAAAACACAATTTTTAACGTAAAGTCATTTAGGGCAATACCGCATAATTGGACAAGAGCGATTTGCCTTAACGAAGTTGCAGCCCGCATTTGTAGAAGCAATCGAAATTTTCGACTTTTTGAGCAGACCCACATAAAAAAATGAGGAAAGCGTTGCTGCCTTCCCCATTTTTCTGTTCTGTTTGAGCTTTACGCTTCCTTAACGGCGACAACCTCACGGCCATTGTAATAGCCGCAAGCCTTGCACATTCTGTGCGCCAGCTTCATCTCGCCGCACTTCGGGCACTTGCTCATGCCGGGCAGGTCCAGCTTCCAGTGGGAGTTACGACGCTTATCGCGACGAGCCTTAGAAATCTTTCTCTTAGGTACTGCCATGGTGGATACACCTCCTACTCAAATCTTGTTAAAATAAAATGAAAACAAAAATCAGTTGCCCTTGTCGTTATCGAGCAGGGCGCGCAGCGCGGCAAAACGGGGGTCGATCTGCTTTTTATCACAATCGCAGTCGGTCACGTTACGGTCGGCGCCGCAGTGCGGACAGAGGCCTTTGCAGTCCTCTTTGCACAGATAGGTCATCTGTACCTGCAGGATCAATGCCGGCACAAGTACGTCCGCAGGATCCACGCTGTCGCCGGTCAGCACGAAAAGATCGTCCTCTTCCTCGGCCTCAGGGTCATCGGAGAGGAGCGTATCGACCTCCGCCTCAAGCGGAATGTCGAGCGGTTTCAGACAACGGGCACACTCGGTGGAGTACACCGTTTTGATGCTGCCCTTCAGGCGCAACACGCCGCTTTCGTTCGAGACCTCGCCTTCCACATAGACAGGACTCTGAAAAGGTTTTCTGCCGTACATCTTCTCATCTTTCAGGTCGATGACCTCGGAGAACGGAAGAACGGCATGATGCAGCGCATTCAGCTTTTTTAACTCAATCTTCATGTCAACCTCACATGGTACTAAAACAGTATACTACAAGTAATCATTCTTTGTCAACTGATTTTTGCAGCAAAAGCGTATTTTATTGTTTTTGCCGCAGCTCTTCCCTTTTTTCTATAAATACGATATACTGTTTATACCTGTATAACGCATAAAAAAGAAAAGGAACTTTACTTTGAGAGAATATTATATCACAAAAAACGACAGCGGGCAACGCCTGAATAAATTTTTGGAAAAAGCCGTGCCGAATCTTTCGGGCGGCATGATGCACAAGTACCTGCGCCTCAAGCGCATCAAGCTCAACGGCAAACGCACCGAGGCCTCGTGCAAGCTCGCCGAGGGCGACCTGCTCCAGCTCTACATCAACGACGAATACTTTGAAACCGTGCGCGAGGAAGAGGCGTTCCGCCGCATCAAGACGCCGCGCCTCACCGTCGTCTACGAGGACGAGAATATTCTGCTCGCGGACAAGGCGCCCGGCATGGTCGTGCACGCGGACGAAAAGGGCGACACCGACACGCTCATCGCCCACATTCAGGCGTATCTCTATCAGTCGGGCGCGTGGGACCCGGAGGACGCGGCTTCGTTCGCTCCGGCGCTCTGCAACCGCATCGACCGCAACACCGGCGGCATCGTCATCGCCGCGAAAACCGCCGAGGCGCTGCGCATCCTGAACGACAAGATCAAGGAGCACGAGCTGAAAAAGAAATACGTCTGCGTGGTGCTCGGCAGACCCGAGCCGCCGCGCGGCCGCATCGAGAACTTCCTGCGCCGCGACGAAAAGCGCAAGCAGGTCACGCTCCACGACCGTCCGGTTCCGGGCGCCAAGACCGCGAAAACCATCTACCGCACGCTCGCCTCGGCAAAGGAGCTGTCGCTCGTCGAGTGCACGCTGCTCACCGGCCGCACCCACCAGATTCGCGCCCACATGGCGTCCATCGGCTGTCCCCTGCTCGGTGACGGCAAGTACGGCCGCGGCGACCGCAACCGCGCCTTCGGTGAAAGCGGCCAGCTGCTCTATTCCTACGAGCTGACCTTCGCGTTCGAGAGCGACGCCGGGACGCTGCAATACCTCAACGGAAAGGCCTTCCGGGTGAAGGATATTGCGTTCGTCAAGAAATATTTCCCGAATTACCGCTTCTAAAGAGAAAAACCGCTTCGATGCTTATCTGTTCGCATCGAAGCGGTTTCTTTCTGTCTTGTTACGTGAACTCAGCCGGCGAATAGGTGCCGTCCTGAATTTCCTGTGCGACCTTGCTGCTCAGGCCGTTGTAGACCACGCCCGGTTCGAGCGTGATGCCGTGAATTGCGGCCAGCTGCGAAACCGTAACGAACGCATAGGTCTTGTCCGTGCGTGCCTGAAGCTCGTCGATCGCGGCGAGTGCGCCCTTCACCGAAGTCGGGTACAGGTCGTGCATCAGAACAACATCGCCGTCGCCTGCCTGCTCCACGATGACCTGCTTTACGTGCTCAGCATCGCGGTACTTCCAGTCCTCGGTGTCCACGCTCCAGTTGATGATCGGGTAGCCAAGCTCCTTTGCGACCTCCTTGACGTCCGAGTTGACGCCGCCGCCGACCGGACGCAGCACCTGCGGCGCCTGTCCCGCGATGGCCTTGATGGCCTCGGTCGCGTCATTGATCTGGCTGCGGATGCCGTCCTGATCCAAACCGGTCAGGTGGCTCATCGGATGAGTCATCGTGTGGTTGCCAAGCTCGTGACCCTCGCTGACCATGCGCGGCAGGGCATCCGAAACCTCGGATACGCGGTTGCCGACCATGAGGAAGGTCGCCTTTGCGCCGCGCTCCTTGAGTCCGTCGAGCAGATAGTTCGTCAGGCCGTTCGGATAGTTTTCGCTCTTGCCGGTCGGGCCGTCGTCGAAGGTCAGCGCGATATAAACGTCCGCCTCCGGAATATCGCCGTCCACCGCGTCGCTCAGACCGCTGCGCAGCGAGTCGAGGTAGTTCTTCTGGCTGTCCAGACCGTCGAGCGAGAGGGTCGTGAACGCGAACGTGCCGTCGCCCAGGTCGGTGTAGTACCGGCCGATGATTTTCGCGAACGCCGGCGCGGAAACGTAGAAGCGGTCCTTGTCGGTGTCGAGCCATACCGTGATGTCGTCGCCCTTGACGCGGCTGCCGCCGATCTTGAAGCGGCCCTTGGTCGAAACCGTGGACTCGGTGTCGTTGTAGTTCACCGTCCAGACCTTGTTGCCGTCAAACTCCGCCGTGCCGCCGAGCGCCGTGATGGCCGCCTTGAGCGGCACATACTTGGTGCCGTTCTGCTCCATGACGCCCTCGCCCAGCTTTTCGCCGTCCGCCGCCATGGTCTTGGTCTCCCCGGCAACGAGCGCCTTATCCGAGTCGGTGCGCATGAGGATGCTGTCGCTCGTGACCTGCTTCTCGGACGGGCCGAGCACGCTCGTGACCTCATCCGTTATCTGCGTGACCTTTTCCTCGGTCAGCTCATCCTTCTGCGAAATGATGAGGAAATCGCCCTGTTCCTCTGCCGTTTCGGCGGTCTGCCACGAGAACGCCTCGCAGAAGCCCTTCGCCGGAACGTAAACCACGCCGTCCTTTACCGCGGGCGCGGCCGACATTTCCTTGCTTTCCTCGCCCATCTGCACCTTGGTGCTCGACGCCTTGATTTCGGCGGTCTGCTTGTTCCATGTCGCCGTGCCGCTCTTAGTCGCCTCGTCCCATGTCAGGTTGAGCTGGAGCTGGTCGCAAAGCGACTGAAGCGGTGCAAACAGATTGCCGCTGCGGTCGCGGTAGGGCGCTCCCTCAAGGTCGAACGTTTTTCCGTCACAGTAGCCGAGCGCGTTGTCCACCTGATAGACAATCTCGTGGCTGCCGCTTTTGCTGAACGCCGCGCTGACCGCCGTGGTCACGAGTTTGACCGCCAGCGCAATCAGCGCGATCAGAAGCACGATCACCAGCACCAGCACGCCGTAATGGCTTTTTCGTTTCCGGCGGCGTCGGCGGGGTCGCGCATAGCTGTTCGCCGTATCATATGCCATTTTGAATTCTTCCCTTCCTGCCTTCTGCATCCCCGGTAATGCGGTGTATATTTTACACGGGGTTCACCTGCAATTTACAGGCTTATTTACTTACCTATTATAGCATCAAACCACAGGAATGCAGGTTACATTCCTGTTACTTTTTCGATTTTTATCGTCTTACAGCTCCTCGCCCGCGCTCCAGTTGATGAGATTGGGGTTTTTCTCCTGTCTGCGCTCCCCCGGCGGCGTGACCTTGACGCCGAAAAAGTCGTACCACTGGCCGCAGCGGTCGCACTGCCACGCAGTCGCCTCGGTTTCGTCCATGATGTAGATTTCATTGCCGCATTCGCACGTGAGAATGGTCATGTTTTTCTCCTCCCGGCAGTTCGATTTCTTCTGTGATACATTATTATACTACATCCGCCGCGCAAAGTCCATTTCTGCCGCGCAGAAAAGCGGCGCACCGACCGCAAAAGCCGATGCGCCGCCAATCAGGTCAGGTTTCGAGCAGACCTGCCGCGCGGAGATTTGCGAGCAGCGCATTAAACTGCTCCACGATGTCTACCGTGCCGGTCGAGTCCGCCACCGCCGCCGCCGCTGTGGTCGGTCCAGTCGGACCGGTTGCTCCTGTTGCGCCTGTCGGACCGGTGGGGCCAGTCGGGCCGGTTGCTCCCGTTGCGCCGTCTGCACCTGCGGGGCCGGTTGCTCCCGTTGCGCCGTCTGCGCCTGCGGGGCCGGTTGCTCCTGTTGCACCATCTGCGCCAGCGGGGCCGATGGGGCCGGTTGCTCCCGTTGCACCGTCTGCACCTGCGGGGCCTGCGGGGCCGGTTGCTCCCGTTGCGCCAGCCGCGCCAGCGAGGCCGGTCGGGCCGGTTGCTCCCGTTGCGCCAGCCGCGCCTGCGGGGCCGGTCGGGCCGGTTACTCCCGTTGCGCCTGTCGGGCCGGTCATTCCCGGAAATCCCGGAGGCCCGGGCATCCCCGGCACGCCGCGCGGCCCCATCGGACCGCGTTCACCGCGCATTCCCCGAGGGCCGGGAGGTCCCGGAGGCCCCGGAGGGCCGGCAGGGCCGCGCCGTTCGCAGTCGCAGCCGCAGTCCGTGCCGCACAGCCGCTCCGCCCAGTCCGCCGAACGCCGTCCGTCCCGGTTCGCGCCGCATGGAGGAAGGTCATACATCGCACTCATCCTTTCCTCGTTTTCTCGCCGGTTTTTCCCGGCAGTTCATTCTATTCCCCGCCCCGGCCTTGCGTGACTGCTGCGGCGTGCTATAATAAGGTAAAGAAGGTGAGAAAATGAAAAAATCGAACGACGAATTTGCGTGCAGTGTGCTGTCTGCCGTGCGGTGCATTCCGCCCGGCCGGGTCACGACCTACGGGCAGCTTGCGTGCATGGTCGGGCATCCGGGCCGGGCGCGGCTC